>Ga0228674_1001425_pt1 | contig 14222 bp, 8 predicted proteins | sample 1D_rmetaG_FD_189054 | JGI IMG/M metagenome (GOLD analysis project Ga0228674, IMG submission 189054) | Seawater microbial communities from Monterey Bay, California, United States - 1D_r | ecosystem: Environmental > Aquatic > Marine > Coastal | place: USA: California | collected 2016-09-26
CCCTGTGTCGTATGCTGACCATTAACAAATGAATAGTAGTCTTCACCATAGGAAAACTTATGGTGAAGACTACTATTCATTTGTTAATGGTCAGCATACGACACAGGGAGGGACTCATCAAAGCGCGTTTCGTGAATCTGTTGCAAAAGTCATCAAAGATTTTTACGGAAAGAACTATGAAGCTTCAGATATACGTCAGTCGATTGTTGCTGCCGTTGCCGTGAAGGTCATGGAGCCTGTTTTTGAGTCACAAACAAAAACAAAATTGGGATCTCTAGAGATTGAGCCGGGCGGAAAGTCGATGCGTGCCTTTGTCAATGACTTCTTGAAGGAAAAACTTGATAATTTTCTTCACAGAAACCCCGATGTTGTAGAGACGCTTGAAAAGAAAATAAAGCAAAGTGAGAAAGAGCGTAAGGAGCTCTCTGGGATCCGGAAAATAGCCAGAGATAGGGCTAAAAAAGCGAATCTTCATAATAAGAAGTTGAGAGATTGCCGTGTTCATCTTACGGATGCTAAAAATGACCGTCGAGAGGAAACTACCCTTTTTATTACCGAGGGAGACTCAGCGAGTGGTTCAATTACAAAGTCAAGAGATGTAAATACCCAAGCGGTATTTTCGTTGAAAGGAAAACCTTTAAACAGTTATGGCTTGACAAAAAAGGTCGTTTATGAGAATGAAGAGTTCAACCTGATTCAGGCCGCACTGAATATCGAGGATGATATGGATGATTTGCGTTACAACAAAATTGTAATTGCAACGGATGCTGATGTTGATGGAATGCACATTCGAATGCTCTTGTTGACCTTTTTTCTTCAATTTTTTCCTGACTTAGTGAAAAGGAATCATGTTTATGTTCTTCAAACTCCGTTATTCCGAGTTCGCAACAAAAAAAAGACGATTTATTGTTACTCGGATGAGGAACGCCGAACTGCGATCTCTGATTTGGGGAAAAATCCTGAAATTACCCGGTTTAAAGGGCTTGGAGAAATATCACCCGATGAGTTCAAGCACTTTATCGGAGAAGATATTCGATTGGAACCTGTGATGTTATCTAAAGAGGCATCAATTGATTCTATTCTTTCCTATTTCATGGGGAAAAACACACAGCAGCGTCAAGAATTTATTATTGATAATTTGCGCGTTGAGGAAGCGGTAGAAGACGATAACGAAGAATTAGAAAAAGCATCTTAAATATGGCTGACGAAAACGAAAAGTTAGATGGGGAAGAGGCGAATACGTCGAATGGTGAATCATTTGATGATCAAGAGAATTTGTCAGATGATGAATTAATAGATGAATCTGCTTTTGGAGATAAAGTTGTTGATGAAAAGATAATCCCAGTTGGTGGGCTTTATGAAAGCTGGTTTCTTGATTATGCTTCTTATGTTATTTTAGAACGTGCTGTTCCTTCGCTTTTTGATGGTTTCAAACCCGTTCAGCGGCGGATTCTTCATTCAATGAAGGAAATGGATGATGGTCGTTACAATAAGGTTGCCAACATTATTGGTAACACGATGAAATACCATCCCCATGGAGATGCTTCAATTGGAGATGCTTTGGTTCATTTGGGGCAAAAAGATTTACTCATTGATTGTCAAGGAAACTGGGGAAATACACTCACAGGTGATCGAGCTGCTGCTCCCCGTTATATTGAGGCACGAATATCTAAATTTGCGTCTCACGTTGTTTTCAATGCCAAGACAACAAGTTGGTTGAAAAGTTACGATGGAAGAAACGATGAACCAGAGCAGCTCCCTGTAAAATTTCCGTTATTGCTGGCACAAGGTGCAGAGGGAATTGCCGTTGGTATGGCATGTAAAATAATGCCTCATAATTTTGTGGAGTTGATAGAACAATCAATCAATCATCTGCGTGGCAAAGGAGTAAAGATTTTTCCTGACTTTGCGAATGGCGGAATGATTGATGTTTCGAATTATAACGATGGCTTAAGGGGAGGAAAAATCCGCTTGCGTGCAAAAATTCGTAAGGAAAACAACAAGATCTTGGTTGTCACAGAAATTCCATTTGGAACTACGACTTCGTTGATCGATTCCATTCTGAAGGCCAACGACAAGGGAAAAATTAAAATAAAGAAGATTGAAGACAACACGGCTGCTATGGCGGAGGTAATTATCCATTTAGCGAGCGGAGTATCTCCAGATAAAACCTTAGATGCTCTTTATGCATTTACCGATTGTGAGGTCTCTATTTCTCCCAATTCTTCGGTGATTGATGGCGACAAGCCACGTTTTATTGGAGCTTCTGAGATTTTAAAAATCAATACCGACAATACAGTTGATTTGCTGCGTAAGGAATTGGAGATTCGTCTTGCAGAATTGGAGCGTCAGTGGCACATGTCTACTTTGGAAAAGATTTTTATCAATGAGGAAATGTATATCGACTTCAAAGAATACAGCAATAAGGAGAGTCTTTATGAGTACCTCTACAGAGCTTTTAAACCTTTCCTTAAACAACTTATTCGAGAAATTGAGGACGAGGACTTACACAAGCTTACGCAAATTCCAATGATCCGTATTACTCGTTTCGATGCGAATAAGGCGGACGACAACATTGCTAAAATCGAATCCGAAATTGAAGTTGTAAAGGACAAGCTGGCAAACTTAATCGATCATGCAATCGATTATTTTAAAGATTTAAAGAAACGTTTTGGAAAAGGGAAAGAGCGAAAAACTGAAATTAAAACTTTTGACTCAATAAACGCCACAAAAGTGATTATTGCGAACAAGAAATTGTACGTTGATTATGAAGAGGGATTTGTAGGGTATGGGTTGCGCAAAGCAGAATACATCACCGACTGTTCTGATATCGATGATGTCATTATTTTCTTTGCTTCAGGTAAAATGATGGTGACCAAAGTCTCGGATAAAAAATTCGTTGGGAAAGGGATTATCTATGTGAGCGTTTGGAAGAGGGGAGACGTCCGTACGATTTACCATATGATGTATCAAGACGGTAAGGGCGGCGCTACAATGATGAAACGATTTACTGTCAAGTCAATTACGAGAGATACCGAATACGACTTAACAAGAGGTACAAAGGGGTCTAAAATGCTCTATTTCAATGTGCATCCCAACGGTGAACGAGAAGTGGTGACAGTTGTGCTAAGAGCACGCCCTCATTTAAAGCGATTGAAATTCGATGTGGATATGGGAGACCTCTTGATCAAAGGACGCGGTGCCGCAGGAAATCGAGTTACGAAAGAAATTGTGTCAAAAATTGTTTTGAAAGAAGTTGGAGGATCAACACTTGCTGCGCGAAAAATTTGGTACGATACCGTTGTCGGTCGATTGAACGACGACGAGCGTGGTAAGTTCCTTGGGGATTTCAAGGGAGAAGACAAGATTTTAACCCTATACAAAACGGGTGAATACCGTCTGAGTAATTTTGATTTATCAACGCATTTTGATGACGACATGATCCACATTGAAAAATGGCATCCGAACCGACCTATTTCGACAATTTACTTTGATGGTGCAAAAGAATTGCATTATGGGAAAAAATTCTTGTGTGAAATCACAGCAGATAAGAAAGTGTCCTTTATCTCTGAGGCGGAGGGATCACATATGGATGCAGTTTCAACTAGTTTTAAGCCAAAGTTCAGGGTTGTCTATAACAAGCTGCTAAAAGCAACGAAGAATTTGCCGGATACGATAATAAATTTTGATGATTTCATTGATGTAAAAGGGATGAAGTCGCAAGGAAATCAAGTGACCAAGTTGAAGGTAAAAGAGATTGTTTTGGACCATCCAATTGAAGGGTCAGCTGATGAGATGTGGCCAGAAACAACCCCCAAAAAGGAGGTGGATGTAGATCAAAATCCTGAAAATCACCCGATTGAAGCGAAAGAAGATGAGGTGGCAAAAACGGTAGAATGGGATTTACAGAAGAAAGAAGATGAGGATCCCGATCAACCCAAATTGTTTTAGTTTTTTTCATTTTTTGTCTTTAGTCTGTATCCGAAGGTTGTTGACAATATCACGTCTTTGAATTATCTTTGCACTGAATTGGATGATTTCTCTCTAGATAATGAGGAAAGGATGAATCGTTCTCCGCAATGAGCGAATTTTCAAAACAACAAAATAAGAGTCTTATGATGGAGAAAATGACATCAGGTCAATTAATCGATTTAGAAGATAAATATGGAGCCCACAATTACCATCCTTTGGAGGTCGTGCTTGAGCGTGGAGAAGGAGTTCATGTTTGGGATGTAGAGGGTAAAAAATATTATGATTTCCTTTCAGCGTATTCTGCTGTGAATCAAGGTCATTGTCATCCAAAAATTGTTGGCGCTATGGTTGATCAAGCCAAAACGTTGACTTTGACTTCGAGAGCTTTTTACAATGATGCATTAGGACCTTATGAGAAATTTGTGTCGGAATATTTTGGTTTTGATAAAGTTCTCCCGATGAATACAGGTGCAGAAGCTGTTGAGACGGCTATTAAACTCTGCCGTAAATGGGCATATGAGGTGAAAGGAATATCAGAGGATGCTGCTCAAATAATTGTTTGTGACAATAATTTTCATGGGAGAACTACTACCATTGTTTCGTTCTCGAATGATGCAGTTGCGAGCAAGAATTTCGGTCCATTCACGCCTGGATTTATTCGCATCCCATACAACGATTCTGATGCTTTAGAACGAGCGTTAAATGAAAATGATAACGTTGCAGGGTTTTTAGTCGAACCTATACAAGGTGAAGCAGGTGTCTTTGTTCCGGATTCAGGATACATCGAAAAAGCCAAAGAATTGTGTGCAGCCAATGGAACATTGTTCATCGCTGATGAAGTTCAAACAGGAATTGCACGAACTGGTTCCTTGTTGGCAGTTTGCGGTGATTGTAATTGTGGAAATACCTGTGAAAAAGATTCAAATACCTACGTTAAACCGGATATATTGATACTTGGGAAAGCAATTTCTGGAGGAGCCTACCCTGTTTCGGCTGTTTTGGCTGATGATTCGATTATGAATGTCATAAAGCCAGGTCAACATGGGTCCACATTTGGAGGTAATCCTGTTGCAGCAAAAGTAGCTGTTGCAGCCTTGGAAGTCGTTCGTGATGAGAAACTGGCTGAAAATGCGCGTCGTTTGGGTGTGATATTCCGTAAAGAGATGAATCGAATCATTGATTCGACAGACCTTGTTCTTAAAGTTAGGGGACGTGGATTGCTAAATGCGATTATCGTTAATGATACAGAGGAGAGTGAAACAGCATGGAATCTCTGTGTTGCACTCAAAAAAAATGGACTGCTTGCGAAACCTACGCATGGCAATATCATTCGTTTTGCGCCTCCGCTTGTTATGAATGAGCAGCAATTGATGGAATGTGTTTCTATCATTGAGAAAACTATTAATGAATTCAAACAGTAAAATGTCAAAAAAAATAAAATTTGGAACGGACGGTTGGAGAGCAATAATTGCTGATGATTATACTGTCGAAAATGTTGCAAGGGTGAGCATGGCAACTGCAGATTGGCTTAAAAAGAACTTCGATAATCCGAGTGTCGTAATCGGTCACGATTGCAGATATGCAGGAGAGTTGTTCATGGAAACGGCAGCCAAAGTTTTTGTCGATGCAGGAATTGCAGTTAAAATGGCGTATGGCTTTGTTTCGACACCGATGGTCTCATTAGCTGCAGTCAAAATGGGTTGTTCCATAGGGGTCGTAATTACGGCCAGTCACAATCCTCCCTCTTACAATGGATTTAAATTAAAATCGCATCATGGTGGCCCTTTGTCTCCAGAAAAAGTGCAAGAAATAGAAGATATCATCCCAGATCACAGTGGGTTCGATCCGAAAACCGTTTCATTGAAAAATGATTTGGTTACAATTGTTGATTTGGAGACGATGTATGTTGACCATGCAAAGTCAAATTTTGATCTTGATGCAATCGAGAAGTCAGGATTGAAATTGGCATATGACGCAATGTATGGGGCGGGTCAAAATGCACTCAAAAGGTTGCTACCTAACACTGAGTTTATTCATTGCGAAAGTAATCCGTCTTTCATGGGACAGGCTCCAGAACCGATAGCCAAAAACTTACAAGAACTTGAAGCGTTCATTAAGGAGAATGGTTCTATTGATTGCGCTCTGGCCACTGATGGTGATGCAGATCGAATAGGTTTATACAACGGCAAAGGTGAGTTTATTGATTCACATCATATTATTTTACTTCTAATTCATTATTTGAAACATTACAAAGGAATGAGTGGAAAAGTGGCGACTGCATTCAGCACAACACCTCGTGTTAAAGTGATGTCTGACCATTATGGACTTGACTCTGAAGTTGTCAAAATAGGATTTAAATACATTGCAAGTATAATGGTTGAAGAAGATGTGCTTGTAGGAGGAGAAGAATCTGGAGGAATTGCCACAAAAGGTCACATTCCAGAGCGTGATGGAATTTGGATGGGATTGATTATTTGGGAGTTCATGGCAAAATCAGGAAAATCACTTGATGATTTAATCCGTGAGGTATATGACATTGTTGGACCATTTAAGTTTGAAAGAAGTGATTTACATATTACCGAAGAATTAAAACAGCGCATTGTCAGTAATTGTAAGAATGATGTTTACAAGCAGTTTGGCGAATATACAGTGAAAGAAGTGGGTACAATTGATGGGTTCAAATACTTTTTCGATGAAAACAGATGGGTAATGATTCGACCTTCGGGAACGGAGCCAGTATTGAGAACCTACGCTGAAGCTCCAACTTTAGAAGAAGTTCGTAAGATTCTTCAGGTGACGAAAGAAACAATTTGTAATTGAGAACGGATATAAAGAGATATGGGTTCAACATTTGGAACAATATTTAGAGTAAGTACATTCGGAGAATCGCATGGGGTTGCCATTGGTGGTATTATCGATGGCGTTCCGTCCAATGTTCCTATTGATATTGAAGCAATCCAATTAGAGTTAGATAGACGGAAACCTGGACAGTCTGAAATTGTTACACAGCGAAAAGAGTCGGATCTTGTTCAGATTCTTTCAGGCATTTTTGAGGGGAAAACAACAGGTACGGCAATAGGATTTCTGATTCCTAATACGGATCAAAAGTCAAAAGATTACGATCATATCAAAGATGTTTTTCGTCCTTCTCATGCAGATTATACCTACAGTAAAAAGTACGGGAATCGCGATTATCGTGGAGGAGGAAGGTCTTCGGCAAGAGAAACCGCCTGTAGGGTCGTTGCTGGGGCTATTGCCAAGCAAATTCTTGAACGGGAGGGGATTTCTATTGTGGCTTATGTAGATCAAGTAGGAAGCATCAAATTAACAGGACCGATAGACCACAATGAAATTAACAGTAATGTTGTTCGCTGTCCAAATAAAAAGGATGCTGAGCAGATGATTGAATTGATACAAGAAGTGCGTAAAAAGGGAGATACAATTGGTGGAAGCATTGTTTGCCAGATCAATCAAGTCCCTGCTGGTCTTGGTGAGCCGGTTTTTGACCGTTTGCATGCAGATCTTGGAAAAGCGATGCTATCTATTAATGCTGTTAAAGGTTTTGAATATGGTAGTGGCTTTTCGTGTGTAGAGATGAAGGGATCAGAACACAACGATATTTTTAATACTGACGGAAGCACGCAGACAAATCATTCGGGTGGAATACAAGGTGGAATTTCCAATGGAATGCCCATCAATATGAGAATTGCTTTCAAACCTGTTGCTACAATTATCCAGGAGCAGCAGTCCATTAGTACAAGCAATCAGCAGGTTACTATGGAAGGAAAGGGAAGGCATGATCCGTGCGTAGTTCCGAGGGCAGTTCCAATTGTTGAATCTATGGCAGCAATAACAATTTTGGATTTCTTTTTACGTAACAAAGCGCGTTAATTCGATATCATAAGTAGCACTATTCGTCGCTTTATTTTAAGGAAAGGAGCTTCAATCAATAATCGGAACGAATTCGGATGAGTTTGCTCAAAAAAGAAGTATCTTCGTTCTTCAAACAAATGATATGATTCAGCGCATTCAAACATTATATCTCGCGATTCTAATACTGTTGGTCTCTATTGTATCCACAGGCACATCACTTTTTAGTTTTATAAGCGAAACTTCCAAGTTTACGTTCAGTTCCTTCGGCATTACCGAGTATTCATTAGATGGAAAATTTATTCAAACAGAGACTTTTCCAATTTTTGTTGGGACCATTGCCTTGGTATTGTTGAGTTTTTTGTGCTTGATGTCGTACAAAAATATAAACCGACAATTCAAGTTGGGTAGATTGGTGTTTTTCATATATTTTTTGAGCTTGCTCTCTATCTTCCTCCTTTCTGTTTTTGGTGATCGTTTGTTGGATGTTTCCAGTTCATCAAGAGAAATGGGAGTGGGCTATTATTTATTTATCGCTGGATTTCCATTTTCATTTCTTGCGAATATTGGAATAAAACGAGACAAAAAATTGTTGGATTCTTTAGACCGTTTGCGTTAATCGATGAATTATTTGTCCATTGAAGGTATTACTAAATCGTTTGGAGAACGTGTATTGTTTGAGGACATAACTTTTGGTATTGAACAAGGACAAAAAGCAGCAATTGTCGCAAAGAACGGAAGTGGTAAAACAACACTTTTAAAGTGCTTGTTGGATCAGGAACCTGTGGATGAAGGTCGCATTGTGTTCCGTAAAGATCTCAGAATTGCATTCATGGAGCAAAATGAAGAATTGAGTGCAAAACATACCATTCTCGAGGAAGTTTTTTCCCATGATTTACCGGAACTTCAGGCAGTAAAAGAATACAACTATGCAATGCGACTTGAGGATGAAGAGTTGATCAAATCTTCGTTTGAAGCAATAACGGAATTGAATGCATGGGACATCGAGGTGCGGGTCAATCAAATTTTATCGGTACTTAAATTAAATGATACAAATAAGCGCATTTCCACCCTCTCAGGTGGACAGAAAAAGCGTGTTGCTCTGGCGAAAGTACTCATTGCAGAGCCTGATTTTCTAATTCTTGATGAGCCGACGAACCACCTTGATCTTGATATGATAGAATGGCTTGAAGAGTATTTATCTAAGTCCAAATCAACAATTTTAATGGTGACGCACGATCGTTATTTTCTTGAGGTGGTTTGTGATACGATTATTGAATTGGAGGGCAAGTCAATTTACAAGTACAAAGGGAATTTTTCATACTATCTGGAGAAGAAAGCGGAACGACAAGAACAATTAGAGGCTACAATCGAGAAAGCAAAGAATCAATTTCGAAAGGAATTGGATTGGATGCGCCGTCAGCCAAAGGCGAGAGGTACCAAACAAAAAGCTAGGATTGATGCTTTTTATGACACCAAGAAGGTAGCCAAGCAACGGATTGATAAAGATGAACTCGATATTCCAGTAAAAATGGAGCGTCTGGGGACTAAAATACTTGAACTTCATAAAATTGGAAAGTCCTTTGGTGATATAAAAATTCTCAATGAGATGTCCTATGTTTTCAAACGCCAGGAACGTATTGGAATTGTCGGAAACAATGGTTCGGGGAAGTCGACATTTTTGAACATGATATTGGGAATTGAAGGTGTTGATAAAGGAAAAATTGTAACTGGTGAAACCGTTGTTTTTGGTTATTACAATCAGGAAAATCTACATACAGAATCCGACCAAAAAGTCATCGATGTTATTCGTGATATTGCCGAGTACATTCCACTTGAGAAAGGTCGCCAAATGTCGGCTGCGCAATTTCTTGAGAAGTTTCTATTTCCGCGTGAGATGCATTACAATTTCGTCGATAAATTAAGTGGCGGAGAGAAGCGTCGATTAAAATTAATGACGGTGCTCATGGAAAATCCAAATTTTCTTATTCTTGATGAGCCAACCAATGATTTAGACATCTTCGTAATGAGTGTATTGGAGGACTATTTGCGCAGTTTTCAAGGATGTTTGATTGTTGTTTCTCATGACCGCTATTTTATGGATAAAATGGTGGATCATATGTTTGTATTTAAAGGCAATGGTGAAATCAGTGACATTTTAGGAAACTACAGTGCTTACCGAAAGAAATTGATTCAAGAAGCGCGTGCGACGAAGAAAAATGAATCGAATAAAAAAGCGATAACTGAACGTCAAGTTGAAATCAAGGGTGAAAAAGATAGGAAAAAGCTTTCTTACAAGGAGCGCAAAGAATTTGAAGGACTCGAATCTGAAATAGCACTTCTTGAATCAGAGAAAATAAAATTAACCCAGCTTCTCTCACAAACTGACGCATCCAACGATCAATTGATGACTGCAGGAGAGCGTTTATCTGAGGTGGTCACCGAACTCGAGGAGAAGGAGTTTCGATGGCTAGAATTGTCGGAGTACGAGTAGTTTTCGGTAACTAATACCTGTCAGTTCTCATGTGAAAAGAGTTTCTTTCTGACTTTTTAACCCACCAATCCTGCAATGTTTAAAGGCTTATTCAACAGATTGAACTTTAGCGTAAATCGGATCATTTGACCGTATTGAATGTTGCCACTACTATTTTTGAATGTGTCTTCAATTTCTTTGCTCATTAAACCTGGAATAGGGAAGTAGAGGCCAAAAACTTCTCCAAATCGAATACCCAGTCCTGCATTGTAAGCTGTGCTCCAGTTCATACCGTTGTGAAATGTTCCAACATCCAAGAATGCTCCAATGATGTCAGGATTCAATGGAAGATCAATATAGAGATTTGCCGTTGCCATGGAAAAGGCACTTGTTCCATAGCTTCGTACTGTACTTTTAAATCCTCCCATATTTTCAAGTCGTTGTTGCGACCATATTCCTGTTGCGTCTGATCTTCCAAAAAAGTACTCGTCGACAAATAAATCTTGAGTACCGTCCGTGCCGTTCAGCGCCATTGAGTATTGGTAACCATTTGTGTTAAAATCGTAATCTCGCAGGTATTGCTGACCAATAAAACCACGTACTTCGATCCACCGTTTCATTTTATTTTTGAGGTACCTGAATTTGTACTTTGATGCGAAGGTAATACGTGCCATTTTATCATCATTCGATACATTTAGTATGAAGTCGTTCCTCAGTATAAGGGCCAATTTGTGATCCGCACGATTGTATTTGAATTTGTATTCAATGCAGGCACTAGTGCGATCGGTTTCGTTAGTGCCATATTTGTCCTTCCGATACATTGTTTGAATATGAATAGTTTGGGTATTTTTCCCATTTCCTTTTCGATTTCCAATTTTTGCTGTCCAATATGGAGCTGCTGTAAGATAAAATGATTCATTTCTTTGAAAGGTGTTGTCGTGTTTGAATGATTTTGCGGAGATTCCGAAACGAGACAGTTTAAAAACTCTTTTCGGTTGCGTGGTATAACTAACCTCTGCAATTCCGGAAACCATTTTTCTTCCGAAGGAAAACATAGGTGCAACGACGTAACTGAACCGATTGAATGGTACACTATAATTATGAAGAGCAGCTCCTACCATCAATTTATCATATGTATTGGCTCCAACGATAGGCATCCAAAACATATTAGAAGATTTCGGTTCATTATCTCCGCCTAAAAACTCAAGTTTCAACGGTTCCAACCGGTGAAACGCCTTGTTTTTTATCCAACTGTTGTTTTGTCGGTTCATTTCGGGAATGTCCTTGTTGTGATCGATCAATACTTGATCAATGGACTTATTGTTTAAGACGATTGTTGCTGTTTTTTGACCGGGTTCGACCCATACGGTTTCAACTACTTTTTCACCTGCCAACCCATTAATTTCTATCGGACCATTCACTTGTCCGGTATTTTTAACTTTAATCGAGAGGGTATTGTCTTTTTCTTTGACGCGTTTCAATTTAAAGTCTACATGGTTTGTTGTTTGTATTAAATCATCGAAAAGCCAAGAAAGGTCTTTGCCTGATGTTCTTTGCATTGAACGCTGCATATCCTGGGGTTGTGGGTGTTTAAACTCCCATTCAGAGTAATAGTTTCGCATACATTGATCGAATATTTCATCGCCCAAGTAATCTTTTAGATAGTAGAATACAAGACCGGTTTTCTGGTACATTATGATTCCATAATTGATCGGTGAGAACCTTGCAGAATGTGTTTCTATTGGCTGATCTTCTCCAAGCCCTGCTATGATTCGGTAGGAAAAATCTCCCATGTCATGATAGTCGAGATGATCGGCATGAAAAACTTTATTCCCAATCATATCTGACAAGGCAGTATTTCCAGGATATTTTGTTTCTATATAACGAACTTCATTCAGTGTATTCATTCCTTCATCCATCCATCCGTGCGCACGCTCATTACTTCCCAACTGTCCGTAAAACCAATTGTGTCCAACTTCATGGACAATGACGATTTCAAGCTGAAGAGAATCTCCTGAGCGACCAATGACTGTAACATTAGGGTATTCCATTCCTCCACCAGCACTGATTGTTCCATCAACGGCTGTTACATTGTTATATGGGTAATCTCCATTCCATAGTGAATAATAATAAATGGCATCATTTAGATATTCGTTTGCATTGATCCATAGATCGGCTTCAGCATTGGTATACATTGCCCAGGAAGTAACCGTTCTTCCAGAATGAGGTAGTTTTACTTCACTTTTTAATACATTGAATCGCTTGTCAGCAAACCATGCGAAGTCATGCACATTGTCTTGTACGTATTGAATTGTTTTCTTTTTGTTTGAAGAAATAGGGAATTCACTTTTTCCCGAGGGCTGAGGTAATTTGTAGTTCGTTCCTTGTTTTATGTTGTTCTCTGTCCAGCTTGCACGCTCATTTAAAAATGTAATTTCTGATTCGGTAATCAGATCGCCAGTTGCACCAACAATATAGTTTTCGGGAAGTGTAATTTTTACATCGAATGAACCGTATTCTGAATAAAATTCTCCTTGATTTAAGTAGGGCATAGCATGCCACCCTTCTGCGTCGTAAACCGCAGGTTTTGGATACCATTGTGTAATTTGATAAGATTGACCGATGTGGCCGAGACGGGATACTTTTCCTGATGGCAATTCAACAATAAAAGGTGTAGAAACCTTGATACTTTCGCCTGGTATTAAGGGATTGTTTAGTGTTACAATGGCAATATCGACATTGTTTTGTTGAAATTCCCAAGGGGCTTTTGCACCATTAATTTTGAAGTTAAGACCGCTTATACTTCCTCTTATCGAATCGGCCCCATACTTCAATACCTGTTTTCCGTTTTGGTATTGTTGTTTTGCCAGGGCCGTCTCTCCATTTTTATATGCATTTGGCCAAAGATGAATGTATAAAAATGAAAGGGTGTCAGGTGAATTGTTTACGTACTCAAACTCTTCCGCACCGACCAGAGTATTCGATGTGTCGTTCAATTCTACATCAATTTTGTAATTGACCTCTTGTTGCCAGTAATTTTGAGCAGATAGACTGAAAATGGTGAAGGAAAAAAGGAAGGATAAAGGTTTCATATCAATTGTTGATTTCTACCAAAGATAATCATCCAAATTACTTGTGCAAAATAAACCCACCTGCTAACGGGGGATACAATAACTTCTCTTTTTACGCTTATTTCTGAACTATGAGCGATTCTAACTCGTCAATTGTTTTTATGTAATGCACATTTTCCTCAGAGAGCGGGTCAAAGGAGTCCAGCTGACTTCCGCTTATGATTACTTTTGACATAATGGCCATTCGAACGAGGACAGAAGAGATCTTCTGGAATGTTTTTAAATCAATTTTTGCAGTAAAAGTAGTAATGATAAATTCTGGTTGAATTTTGCTGTTTACCTCTTCCATTTCAGTAATAGGCACGTTTTGGCCAAAGTAAGAACATTTGTACCCGAATTTTTTTAAAACGTAATTGTACATCAAAATGCTAAATTCGTGTTCCTCGTAATCATGAAGGAATAGAACTGCCTTTTTTGCATCTTCTGGTGGGTTCTTTAATGCGTTGATTTGACAAATTATAAACTCGCGGAAAACATAGGAAAAGAAATGTTCGTGAACGATTTTGATTGAGTTGACTTGCCAGAGTTGCCCTAGTTTTTCAAGCAAGGGCAAGATTACATTCATGTATAAATCATTCAAACCGATTTTGTCGAGTTCGTTGTTCAGTAATTCAAGCGTTCCATCTCTATCAAAATCAAAAATGAGATGGATCAAGTCGTTAATTTCTTTTTCTTTGTCGTTGTCGATATCAATGATGATCGATTTGGCTTGCTCAATTATTTCTGTTTCTGAGAACGAGGCAATTTTCGAAATACGATATCCTTTCTTGTAGAGC
>Ga0228674_1001426_pt1 | contig 14216 bp, 9 predicted proteins | sample 1D_rmetaG_FD_189054 | JGI IMG/M metagenome (GOLD analysis project Ga0228674, IMG submission 189054) | Seawater microbial communities from Monterey Bay, California, United States - 1D_r | ecosystem: Environmental > Aquatic > Marine > Coastal | place: USA: California | collected 2016-09-26
TCACTGTGCTCCGCAGGGGAGCTACTACTGTCGTCTTCTGACATCTCTGGAAAAAAGGCACCCGGCAGGCCGGGCGTTGGCCCCAGTCTAGCAGGATGTGACGGCCTGTCAGTGACCGTCGCTGCCGGGCCCGGTGATCGGCGGCGGGGCCAGTTCAGGCCGCGCGGGGGCTTCTTCCTCGGGCAGGTCCAGGCTGTAGGTGCAGCCGGCCAGGGTCTTGCCGGGATGGGAGGCCACGGTGGAGACGCTGAGGATGATCGACTCGATCTGGGCCTCACCGGTCTTCGGGTCGGTCACATCACGGCTGACCAGTTCGCGGCCGGCCATGAACTTGCCGTCCTGGTCGTAGCCGGTTTCCAGCCCCAGCCGCTTGGCCAGCGGCCGTGGGTCGGCCTGGTCAAGGATCGCCATGATGCTGGCGCCGGCCATCGCCACCCGCTCGGTGGCCACGCCGAAGACGGTGATCGGCTGGGCCAGCCGGTACTCGCTCATGAACTGGTTGCCCTGCGGCAACGGCTGCAGGCCCTGGGCCACGGCCTTCAGCGGGTCGGCCAGCAGCGGCGCCAGCGCAGCGAGATCGGCCACGCCCTGGCGGCACTCGATCAGCGCCGGCAGGTCCAGGCTGGAGGCGAAGGCGGGCGGGGCGGCAAGGGCACCCAGCAGGATCAGGCAGCAGCGCAGTGACACGGGCGGTATCCGCAGGCGGTGGGGCGCCATCATAGCCCCGGGGAACGGGTGAACGGCCGGGTGATAGGACGGGCGACAACGATCATCACTGCACGCAGGAACATCAGCGGCAGGGTGATCAGCACCGACAGCATCGCGAGATGAAGCAGCCCCGTGATGGCCCAGGCCACGGTCGGCACCAGGCCAGCGTTCATCAGCCAGGGCATCGGGTCCGGCGCCGCATTCCGGGTCAGCTTCATGTAGACCGCAGCGAGTACGAACAGCACCAGCAGCGAGGTGCGCGAGGCGTGGAAGAACGGCAGTGCGTTGGCGGGGCGGCCCAGGCGTCGATGCAGCATCATCCGCCACAGCACGGGCAGCGCCAGCGCACCCGCCATCATCAGCAGCATCGAGATCGTCAACAGGCCGGGGCCGTGTGCGGGCTGCGCCCGGTTGTTGAGGTACGGCCCGATCATGCCGATCGCCAGCCCTGCCACCAGGCACAGGGGCGACAGCAGCGCCAGGCTGCGCAGCAGCCGGTGCTGCCCGGCGGGATCGGTGGCGCCGATGCGCCGTATGGTGCGCGTGCCCAGCACCAGCAGGGCGGCGAAGAGGCCGCCCACGATCAGTAGCGTGATGAAGCTGCCTTGCTGGATCATCCTTGTTCCTCGCGTCTTCCTTATCGGCCCCGGGTGATGGGCGCCTGGCCTGCTCAGCGCTCGCCGGCGTAAGGATCGGCAATGCCGAGCTCGGCCAGGATCTCGCGCTCCAGCTGTTCCATCGCCTCGGCTTCCTTGTCGTCTTCGTGGTCCCAGCCGAGCAGGTGCAGCACGCCGTGCACGGTCAGGTGCGCATAGTGGGCGTTGAGCGCCTTGCCCTGTTCGTCGGCCTCACGCGCCACCACCGGCGCGCAGATCACCAGGTCGCCGAGCAGCGGGAACTTGACGCCCTTGGGCAGGCCTTCAGGCAATTCGGCCGGGAAGCTGAGCACGTTGGTGGCGTAGTCCTTGCCGCGGTAGTGGCGGTTCAGCGATTGCCCCTCCTTGGCGTCAACCACGCGGATGGCCAGGTCGGCCTCGCGGATGCGGCCCTTCAATGCGGCGGCCACCCACTTGCGGAAGCTGACCGCTGCCGGCAGGCCAGTGCGCGGCAGGGCGTAATTGACGGCGACATCCAGTCGCACGGGACCACGGGTCATGGAGTTGCTCCAGGCTGGATCTGATGCAGGTCGCGGCGGTCGTAGGCGCTGACGATGCGCGCGACCAGCGGGTGGCGGACCACGTCGCGGGATTCGAAGAAGGTGAAGCTGACACCTTCGACCCCCCGCAGCACATCGATGGCGTCACGCAGGCCGGAGCGCACGTGCTTGGGCAGGTCGGTCTGGGTCAGGTCGCCGGTGACCACCGCGGTGGAACCGAAGCCGAGACGGGTCAGGAACATCTTCATCTGCTCGATGGTGGTGTTCTGGGCCTCGTCCAGGATCACGAACGCATCGTTCAGCGTGCGGCCGCGCATGTAGGCCAGCGGCGCGATCTCGATGACGTTCTTCTCCAGCAGCTTGACCACCTTCTCCACGCCCATCATTTCATACAGGGCGTCGTACAGCGGTCGCAGGTAGGGATCGACCTTCTGGCTCAGGTCGCCGGGCAGGAAGCCCAGCTTCTCGCCGGCTTCCACCGCCGGGCGTACCAGGATCAGCCGCTGCACGCGCGATTCATTCAGCGCTTCGACCGCGCTGGCCACGGCCAGGAAGGTCTTGCCGGTACCGGCCGGGCCGATGCCGAAGTTGATGTCGTGGGTGGCGATCTGGTGCAGGTAGCGGCCCTGGTTCGCACCGCGTCCGCGCACCGTGCCGCGCTTGACCTTGATCGCCACGTCCTGCGCTTCGTAGGAGCGCTCGGCGATCTGCTCGACGTTGGCCTGGGCCAGGCGCAGATGGATGGCATGGTTGTCGAAGGTGGTCTCGCCGGCCTCGGCGTACAGCGCCTCGACCAGCTTCTGTGCTTCGACGATGGCCTCTTCCGGTCCGCTGATGCGGAACACGAAGCCGCGGTTGGCGATCTCCACGCCGAGCTTCAGCTCGATCTGTCGCAGATGCCCGTCAAACGGACCGCATAGGTTGGCCAGCCGCTCGTTGTCTTCCGGCGACAGGGTGAAGTCTCGATGCTCGATGCTTTTCATTGATCGGGTAGGGCGGAAGCCTTGCACCACAGTGGATTCAGGCGGCAAGGGTAGCGCGCGGCAGGGTCGCACGGCCAGCGCCGGGCGTTTTCCACATGGCGTGTGGACCGGGCTGGAAGAAAGCTGTGGATAGATACCTTCCTTCCTTGTGCCACAGGCGCCATGAGCCGATGGTGAAAAAAACGTCATGACCGGCGGCGGTGAGGGCGTGCCGGAAACTTGACGGCGGCCGGGTCGCGGATGACTATCAGCCCGGAGCCCCAAGGGAACAGGGTCTTCCGCGAGGATCGGTGCAGCGCGCTGCCCGGCCCGTAGCAACGCGGAAGTGGCAGGTAGGCCATCGCCAGGGCAGGAGCGCCTGGCACAGGAAATGACATGGATGCTTCACTCGCGCATACCGCGCTTGCTTCGCTGGTCGGGCTGGAGCCCGACCGCCAACTGCACCGCCTGCGGGCCGATGGCCTGCCCCAATTGTTCGTCGAACAATGGTGGGGCCATGAATGCCTGGGCGGTGGATTCGATTACTGGGTGGATGTGCTGCACCCGGACGCGGGCCTCGCGTTCGGTGAATGGCCGGGTCGCGAGGCGGCGCTGGTCACCCGCTTGGACGATGGCCAGGACCATCTGCGCTGCGGGTATGTTGCCGCTGCCCATCGGCTGGACAGCGAGGGCGGCCTGGCGCGCTATCGCCTGCACTGTGTCCCATGGACCTGGCTGCTGGGGCATGCGCGGCACAGTCGCGTGTACCAGGAACGCACCGTGCGCGACATCGTCGAGGACGTGCTGGGCGGGCATGGTGAGTTGGCCTGCTGGCGTTGGAGCGAGGACGCGGTAGCCGCTCTGGCCGAGGCGCCTGCGCGCAGCTACTGCGTGCAGTATCGCGAGCCGGACCTGGCCTTCGTGCAGCGCCTGCTGGCCGAAGAGGGAATTGCCGGCGCATTCGAGAGCGACAGCGGCGGGCGGCTGACCCTCGTGCTGTTTTCCGACAGTCGAGCGCAGCCGGAGAACCCTCAGTCCGCCCGCGATGGCGGCATCCGTTTCCATCGCAATGACGGTACCGAAGCGGCGGACACGCTGCAGCAGCTGGGCGCACGTCGCCTGCTGGGCAGCAACCGGTTGTCGCTGGTCACCAGCGATTACCGGGGGCCGGTGCTCCGCCATGTCCAGTTGCCGTTGCAGGCGGGCGGCCAGAGTCCGCGCGAGATCTACGACCCGGTGGGCGCGCATGCCTTCGCCCAGGCGGCCGATGGGCAGCGCCGGGCGCGCCGGGTAGCCGAAGCGCACGAGGCGGGCCTGGCCGGCTGGCTGGGCACCGGCAGCGTTCGAAGCCTGCAGGCGGGCCGCTTCATCCGCGTGCTGGCGGCCGGAACCGCCGCCGCCCCGACCCTCCTTCCAACCGAGGTACTGCACCACGGTTGCAACCCGCCGCCGATCACGCAGGGGCGCGGGCAGCGGCGGGCCGAGCCACCTGCGCCCTGGCTCGCGGCCAGCGCAGGGCTGCCGGGAGCCCCGCTCGAGGCGTCCTCGGCGTTGGGCTACGCCAACCGGTTCCGGGCCGTCGACCAGCGGCAGCCATGGCGCCCGATACTGCAGGACGGGACCGGGGAACGCATCAACCCGCGGCCGCTTGCACCGGGCTACCAGACCGCCCGGGTCATCGCCGGCGATGGCCGGAGTGACGCCGATCTGCATGCCGACAGCCGGGGCCGGGTCCGTGTGCGCCTGCATCTGCAGGGGGCCACCGACGCCGAGGCAACGTGCTGGATGCGGGTGGCGCAGCGCTACGCCGGGCCAGGCGTGGGTTCGCAGTTCCTGCCGCGCGTAGGCCAGGAGGTGCTGGTCGGCTTCCTTGAGGGCGACATCGACCGGCCACTGGTGCTGGGCGCGCTGTACAACGGCCGTGGTGATGCCGGCGCTGCTCCCACGCCTGCCGGTGCGGCTGCAGCCGGTAGCGACGCAGGCCTGTTCGCCCAGGCCGCCGACAGGCGTCCGAGTGCGCAGGGCAATGCGGCCGGCGGCCACGCCCCTGCCTGGCATGCGATGGCGCCCGGTGAAGGCCAGCACCGGCATGCCGGTGCCTTGTGGGGCATCCAGTCACGGGAGTGGTCCGGTACCGGCTACAACCGCCTGGTATTCGACGACTCCGATGCGCAGCTGCGCCTGCAGCTGGCCAGCAGCCATGCCATCAGCGAACTGAATCTTGGCCACCTGCGGCACCAGGCCGACAACCATCGCGGGTCCCTGCGCGGCGAGGGCGCGGAACTGCGTACCGATGCCTGGGGTGCACTGCGCGCCGAGCGTGGCGCATGGCTGATCGCACACCCCCGCGCGCCCGCTTCGCCGGCCGGTGAGGCCGTTGCCGCCAGTGCGCTGCTGCAGCAGGCGTCAACCCTGGCCGGGTCCTGGCACGCGATGGCGACCACCCACCGGGCGGTCGGCATGGCCAGCCACGCTCCGCCGGACGACAGCGCGGGCCTGGCGGGCCTGCAGCGGGTCGCGCGCGCCAGCGTGCCCGGGCAGGACTACGCACAGGCCCGCGCAGGTGGTGAGGGTCGGCCCACCGGCGGCGCCGTGCCGCATACCGAAGAGCCCATGCTCGGGCTGCACGGCCATGCCGGCCTGGCCATTGTGGCCGGGCAGGCGCTGCAGTGGAGCAGTGCCCGGCATGTGGTGCTGGCCAGTGGCCAGCACAGCGATGCCAGCGTGGCCGGTAGCGCGCGCCTGCACGCGATGCAGGCCGTGGGCGTGCTCGCAGCCAGTGGCCGGACCTTTGCCGGCGAGGCTGCATTGAGCGTCGTGGCGGGGCAGGCGGCGCTGGACGTCCGCGCCCAGTCCGCGCAGATCAACGTGCAATCGCGTGCCTCTCTGCGTGCCGCCAGCGCCCAGGCGGCCGTGGAACTGGCCGCGCCGCGCACCCTGCATATCGCCACCGCCGGTGGCGCCAGCCTCACCCTGGAGGGCGGCAACCTGGTGGTGAACTGTCCCGGCACCATCACCGTGCACGCCGGGCAGAAATCCTTCGTCGGGCCTGCGCAGCTCAGCTACGCGCTCCCGGACATGCCGACCAGCACCCTCAGCGAGCAGATTCCGAAGCTGGCCTTCCGCCTGCAGGACATTCCGGGGCCGCAGGGGCATCCGCTGGCAGGCCAGCCCTGGAAGATCGTGCGTACCCGCCGGGCGCTGGACGAGGACATGCGAGATGGCGCGCTGGTGCCGGCCAACTGGGCCGAGACCGTTGCCGAAGGGCAGGCCGACGAGCAGGGCGACGTCAGCCTGGACGACGCCCTGTGCGCGAAGATCTGGAACGATGCCGGCCGGTTCCCGGGGCGGCTGTTCCTGGTGCATGGCATCGACGTGATTCCCCTGCAGCGTCCGCGCCCCTACAGCAGCTCGCCAGGCGTGCGCGCCACCATGGACACGCTTGAAGCGATCAACTACGGCAAAACCCTGGCCGACCTTCCCGATGATGCGGCGCTGTATGCCTACCGGCAGCGTGCCGAGTACGAGTTCCAGTCGCATATCGACGCCGACCCGGCCCAGCGCAAGGAGATCCAGTGATGGCAGACGGCACCAAGCTGGGCAGCGTCCCGCATACCGCATTGACCTGCCTGGACGGGCAGAAGGGCACCAGCAGCGGTGACTACTACGCGCCACCGGACCGCCAGTTCGCGCCGGTGCGGCGCGGCAACAAGGTCGACGCCTACACCGATGGCCGCTCGGCGATGAAGGCGATGGCCGATGCCATCCGCGGCGCGCAGAAGTTCATATTCATCGCCGACTGGCAGATGAACTTCGACACCGAGCTGGACAGCCGCGGCGGTGCCCACGCCAGCCGACTGAGTGAACTGCTGTTCGATGCCATCAACCAGCGCGGCGTGGATGTGCGGGTGCTGCTCTACGACAGTGTCGAGGCGGCGGCCTACACCCACGAAAACGAGGCGCGTACGGCCCTGTACAAGATGCAGGATGCCAATACGCCGGGGCAGGTGCAGGTCGGCCTGCACAACCCGGCCACCGGCCGCACCGATGCCTTCAACATCGCCTTCTCGCACCACCAGAAGATCCTGGTGGTGGACGGGAAGATCGGCTTCGTCGGCGGCCTGGACATCGCCCACGGGCGCTGGGACGACGGCAACTTCGACGTGGTCTGCGACCCGACGCTGCATGTGCTCAATGACCACTACAACAATTGCCTGAGCAAGTTTCGGGGCATGACGAGGGCTGAGCAGGACCTGACCCTGGACAAGCCCGATACCAGCCCGGACGCGGTCGGCCGTGTCCGCCCCGGCTTTGCCCAGGCATACGTGCCGGGCCTGGCCATCGCGCTGGACCGGATGAAGGCGCAGTGGGATGCCGGCGCCGCACTGGCCGAACTGCAGGACTATGCGGACAAGCTGGGCGTGCCCGACGCGCTGGAGCGCGAAGGCATCCGCAAGCTTGCCGAGATGGTCATTCCGGGCATGGAAGAAGCCGTGAAGGTACAGCGTTCGGTCGCCAAGACCTTCCTGGCCATTCAAGGGTGGTTGACCGAGATCGAAAAGGAATACGCCGACGTCATCGCCGCTTCCAACCGGGCCGCCGACGAGGCGGTCAAGCTGAACGTCGGCGAGGCCGCCGCCGCCGCAGGGCGCGCGGTGGAAGGCTTCACGAAGATCCAGGCGAAGAAGTTCGGCGAGTGGGTCGATGAGCGCAAGGCTGCGATCAAGGACGCCATTCTGGGCCCGATCAAGACGGCCACCACGGTCGTGGGATACGTGCGTGATCCTGACTCGCTGGTCACGGACGCCAAGGCCAAATATGCCGAGATCGAGAACAAGTTCAACAAGGCCAAACAGGCGTGGGAATCGCTGGTGAAGTGGATCAACGAGCCGGTGGATCGCATCCAGCGCCTGCTCGACAGCGGCCGCCAGCCGCGCATGCCGTGGCAGGACGTGCACGCGCGCCTGCAGGGACCGGCAGTGTTCGACATCTGCCGCAACTTCATGCACCGCTGGAACGCCATGGTCTGGCAGAACCAGCGCGGCGACCGTGAAATCGGCACGGCGGTGCGCAAGGTCCTGAACCGGGGCATCCGCGGTGCCAACGACTGGACAGGCGCCGGCCTGCCGGAGCAGACCACGCTGGCACGTGGCATGGAACTGACGCCGTTGAGCGATCAATGGCTGCAGGCGATGGGCGGCATGCAGGCGTTGTTCGGTGACCTGGCCCGGCCGGGCACGGCCGGCGACGTCACCGTACAGATCGTGCGTTCCTCGGGTACGGCATTGCATGCGCTGGAGAAGAAGGGCTGCAAGGAACTCGGCCTGAATCTGGACGATGCCAGTTGCCTGCAGCCGTACTGGGAGCGTAACCAGCCGATGCATTCGATCCTCGATGCGATGGTCAACTGCATCGCCTCGGCGCGCGCATTTGTCTACCTCGAGACCCAATTCCTGATTTCCGAATGCGGATGGTCCGACGCTGAAGCCGGCAGGACGGTGGAGACGGCAATCAAGGGCGGCGAGCGGCGGCCCATGACCCAAGCCGAAAAAGAGAAGGCCGGCTACGTCGACAAGGGCGTGGCCATGAGTGGGCCCATCGGGAAAACCGGCGTTGTGCAGGACCTGGTGAAGCGCAAGCAGGGCGTGAAGTCAGCGGCCAGCAACCCGCTGGTGGCGGCCATCGCTGCGCGCATCCGCCGCGCCATCGTGGCCGGACAGGGCTTCCATGTGTACATCACCTTGCCCGTGCATCCGGAAGGCAGCCTGTTCGACGGTGCCGTGCTGAAGCAGCAGTACTGGGTGCAGCAGACCCTGTTGCGTGGCGACGACAGCCTGATCCGCCGCATCTGCCGTTCACTGATCGCGCGCGACAAGGACATCCGCGAGGCGAGCGTGGAAGAGGCCGACCTGCAGGCAGAGGTGAAGGCCGGGCGCTGGAAGGAATACCTGTCGGTAATGAACCTGAGAAGTTATGGGGTCCTGGCCGACATCAACCACAAGAACCACTTCGCACCGCATACGATCGGCGCCGACCAGGCCACCCCCTTGTACGTGGTGACCGAGCAGTGTTACGTACACTCCAAGCTGCTGATCGTGGACGACGCCGTGGCCATCATTGGAAGTGCGAACTGCAACGACCGCAGCCTGCTGGGCACAGGTGACACCGAGATCGCCGCAGTGATCGTGGATGGTGCGGCCAAGTCGATGGACCTGGGCAATGGCGTGCAGGTGATAACCCGGAAGTTTGCGCGGGATCTGCGGATGAAGCTTTGGAGGAAGTTTCTGGGGGAGGAGATCGAAGATGTTCCTGGGAAGCTGCAAGGGTACACCGCCGTTGAGGGCAACCCAAATCATCCTCCTTTCCGGAAAAGGTCCTCTCTTGTAGACGTTGGAAAGCCTGCGTCTGGGGCAACTTGGAAGAAGGTGCAAGGGATCGCTGAGTTAAATGCTTCGCTGTATCAGCGTGTGTTTCCCAATGTGCCGCGAGACGCAATGAGTCGCTACGATGCAGTGTTCAGTGGCTTTCCGTCGGCAGGATTGGTTGACGATGGGAGCAAGGTGGGTCGGATGCTCTATGCGCAGCCCTCGGATCTTTCGCCAGAGTTCATGCGTGAAGTGAGTGAAGTCGTCAACGTGCGTACGTTGAAGGTAGGGCGCCACAATGTGGAGAAAGTGATGTCATATTTGGGCCCCAGCAACCTGGAGGGTGGTTTGAAGGGATTCTGGGTGGCAATGCCTTTGATGTGGGGGCATGGAATGGACGATCCGGCGGCTCTGATGCCAACGGAGATCATCGCGAACGTACTGGTTCCAGCGGGTCCAGCATCGGGTACGCTGATGGCAAGTCGCCAAGGCGGCAACGACGAAGGGCATCAGGCATGAAAGTTGGGTGCATCTCTGCAACATTACTCGTAGTCGGAGCGCTCGCCGCCAACACAACTGTTCGCGCTGCTTGTAACGATGCTGAAGCTCCTTTGGTGGCACCTACAGCCGGAATGGAAATGCGGCTGTCGCCATCAAACGCGGAAAAGGTAACTTACCGTCTTCCAAGGATTACTGAAGACAGGAGGGTGAGTCTTCCGGAAATTGTGCCGGATGCTTCTCTGGTTCGTAACAGAGGGTTCGATCAGGATGGTGGGCAGATCATCTATCTTGAGTCGGATGGTATAGGCGGGAAGCGTGTCTGCCGGGTTGAGAACTGGGCAAGAAGATCGGTAGCAGATGCAGGTGCGTTATCTCCAGTGGGGAAGGAGTTGCCACCAGAGAACCCAGTTGTGAAGAAAGTTTTTCCCTACTTCTACCTCGATGAAGTTCGTGCATATTCCTACGATTCAGCGGGTAGGCTGGGGGAAGTCCGGTTGTCCCGGCCGATGTTTCAAGGCAGGCGCGAGGAAAGTGTCCGGGACTTCTATCGGATGAATGTTGCGGAGGCCTGTGTTCGTTATGACAACGCTGGCCGCGTAATCATGGCTTCTGGGTCGCCGGGGGCAGAGGTGTCATTGAAGCCTGGTTTCCAATGCTCGGATCTCAGCATGGAAACGGTGCCGTCTCAGGTCAACGGGTACACCTACTATCCAGATGGTCGCGTTGAAGTCATGGATATGCGTAAGCCAAATCCAACATCTGCACAGAAGGGCGCGCCGCTTGTTCTGCCAGCGGGCAGTGACGATCGCAATGGCGCTTGGTCTGGGCAGGGGGTGGTCTACTTGAAGGACGGCAGCGCTGATCAGATTCCACGTGAAGTTCACTTCGATTCCAACGAAAAGCACGGATTGGTTCGTTTGAAGAGCTATTCTGCGACCATTGCGCCCTTCGACATGACGCCGATTTTTTCGCAGAGAGCCTCCACACAAGGCGAGGTGCTTCGCTACACGTTTCCCGCCGAGGCCGTACCTTTGAGTGCTGCAGGTGCGCAGTTCAGTGGCATTGGTGGCTACACACGTGTGCGCAGTTATCAGCATCGCACCGGGAGCGAGATCTATGAGATCTTTGCTCCCCGCGCAAAGTACCCCCGTGAACGTCAGTGGCGCACGCTGGATCTGAATCGTCAGGAAAACTACGACGCAAATGGCAAGCTCACGCGGGTGATCCTGTCCGGCCCTGTCTCTGGTGACGCCTACACCGAGAACCTGCGCGCCTACGCAGACAAGGGCGTATTGAAGCTCACGCCCCTCACCAGCGGTTACAGCTCTTACCGCGTGTACGACTATGACGCTGCCGGTAGAGAGACCCTGTCGTTCGTGTGCTGGCGCTACGAAGTCTCGACCAACAAGCCCTACGCCCATTTCCCCTGGTGGGAGCCCGATCCTCGGCCCAAGCGCAGCCGTGAAGCCGAGCTGCAGTACGCCAGGACGCAGGTCGGTACACGCTGCGGCACGCCGGACGGCAAGATGAGCGTGGAGGGAATGGGCCCGGTGAAGAAGCTGATGGAAACCAAGTATGGCTTTGGTACCACGAAGCTTGGGTTCCCAGGCGAAGAGAAGGATTGACCGCTCCTGTCGCCATGCGGTCCATCCTGCCGCCGGCGCACGTTCCATTGCCAGGCGAGCAATCCGCCCATCCCCCTGCCGCTTTTCCACACCGGCTGTGGAATGATGCCGAATCAACCTGTGGATAGGTGGGCCAGACCCTGGCGGCACAAGGCCTGCCATGGTGAGGTGAAAAAACCGCCAGGGCGGATCGGCATCATCGCGGGTGCACGGGGCTGATGGCACCGTAGCGCCGTCGCTGGAGGGGATGGTCATGGGCAACGGCATGCGTGGGTTCGGACTGGTGGGCCTCGCCCTGTTGGCAGGCTGTGGCCAGGCGCCACCGACTGCACTGGGAACGCTGGAATGGGACCGGATCACCGTGCCGGCGCCGGCGGCCGAAGTGATCGCAGCGGTGGAGGTGCGCGAAGGCCAGCCGGTCAAGGCCGGCACCGTGCTGATGCAGCTGGATCCGGCCCGTGGCGATGCCCAGTTCGCCGCCGCACAGGCCGACACCGCGCGCGCGCAGGCGCAGCTGGAAGAACTGAAGATCGGCCCACGGCAGGAGCAGATCGCGCAGGCCCAGGCACAGCTGGCCGCGCTACGGGCGGAGTCGGTGGAAGCCAGTGCCTACTACCGGCGCGTGCAGCCGCTGGCGCGCCAACGCCTGATCGCCGCCGCCGAGCTGGACCGCGCACGGGCCGCCGCCGGCAACGCTGAAGCCAGCGTGCGTGCCGCCGAGCAGGCCTGGCTGGAGCTGGTGCACGGCAGCCGCGCGCAGGATATCGCCCAGGGCCAGGCGGCCGCCGATGCCGCACAGGCCCAGCAGGTGGTGCAGGGCGTCAACCTGCAGAAGCTGCAGCTGCGCGCCCCCCGCGATGGCGTGGTCGACGCCTTGCCCTATCGGCAGGGCGACCAGGCGCCGATCGGCGCACCACTGGCGGTGATGCTGGTCGGCGAGCGCCCCTATGCGCGCGTCTACCTGCCGCAGCCACTGCGGTTGCAGGTCAAGGTCGGGCAGTCCGCGCAGGTGCATCTGGAAGGGCAGGCCGCTGCGTTGAAGGCGCATGTGCGCTCGATCCGCAGCGAGCCTTCATTTACGCCGTACTACGCGTTGACCGGCGACGACGTGGCGCGGCTGAGCTACCTGGCCGAGATCGAAGTGGACGAGGCGACCGACATGCAGAAGCTGCCGGCCGGGCTGCCGGTGCGGGTGAGCTTCTGAACACCGGCGACGACATCGCGGTGCATGCACAGGGCCTGACGCGCCGCTTCGGCGACCTGCTGGCCGTGGACAATGTCGACCTGACCGTGCCTCGCGGCCAGGTCTACGGCTTCCTCGGCCCGAACGGCTCGGGCAAGTCGACCACGATCCGCATGCTGTGCGGCCTGCTGGAGCCGAGTGCCGGGCAGATCGAGGTGCTCGGCCTGTCGGTGCCGGAACAGGCCGAGGCGCTGCGCCGCCGCATCGGCTACATGACCCAGCGCTTTTCGCTGTACGAAGACCTGTCGGTGCGCGAGAACCTGGAGTTCCTTGCCGCCATCCAGGATCTGCCGCGCGCGCAGGCCCGGCAGCGGATCGATACGCTGCTGCAGCAGTACCGGCTTCAGGATCGCCAGCCGCAACTGGCGGGTACGCTCAGCGGCGGCCAGAAGCAGCGCCTGGCCCTGGCCGGCGCCGTCGTGCACGCGCCCGAGCTGCTGTTCCTGGACGAGCCGACCAGTGCGGTCGACCCCGAATCGCGCCGCGATTTCTGGGAGGCGCTGTTCGAACTGGCCGACGCCGGCACCACCGTGCTGGTTTCGACCCACTACATGGATGAAGCCGAGCGCTGCCACCGTCTGGCGATCCTTGATCGCGGCGCGCTGGTGGCCGATGGCACGCCGGCCGAACTCTGTGCGCGGTTGCAGGGGCGCACGCTGCAGGTCACTTCCTCGCAGCCGCGCCAGGCCAGCCGCGCGCTGGCCGAACTGCCCGGCGTGCTGAGCGTGGCGCAGATCGGCACGCAGCTGCGCGTACTGTGCAGTGAAGACGCGGCCGACATGGCGACGTTGCAGCGCGCCTTGGCCGGTGCCGATCCACAGGCGCATATCGAGGCGGTGGCGCCGAACCTGGAAGACGTGTTCGTCGCCGCTACCCGAGGTCGTGGCCGGGAGCCGGCCGCATGAACCTGCGCCGGCTGTGGGCGATCATGCTCAAGGAGCTGCGCCAGCTGCGGCGTGACCGCATCACGCTGGCGATGATCGTCGGCATTCCGGTGATGCAGCTGCTGCTGTTCGGCTATGCGATCAACCTCAACCTGCGCCATCTTGATGCCGGTGTCGCCGACCAGGCGAACAGCGCGGCCTCGCGCGCGCTGGTGCAGGACATGGTCGCCACCGGTGTGATCACCCCGCGCAGCGAAGCCTACAGCCCGGATCAGCTGATGCAGGCGCTGCGCCGCGGCGAGATCAGCGTCGGCATCGTGGTGCCGGCCGATTTCGAGCGCCGTCGTTTCGATGGGCGCGAAGCGGTGCAGGTGCTGGTCGATGGCAGCGACACCGTGGTGCAGAGTGCGGCGATCCAGCTGGCGCAGGTGCCGTTGGATACGCGCCCGACCAGCAACACGCGGCCGCTGCGCGAAGGCAGCATTGCCAGCGGCCAGGTCAGCGTGACCAGCTTCTACAACCCGCAGCGAAGATCAGCGGTGAACATCGTGCCGGGGCTGATCGGGGTGATCCTGACCATGACCCTGGTGATGTTCACGGCGGTGGCGGTGGTGCGCGAACGCGAGCGCGGCAACATGGAGCTGCTGATCGCCACGCCGGTATCGCGCAGCGAACTGATGGTGGGCAAGGTGCTGCCCTATGCGGCCATCGGCCTGCTGCAGACCACGCTGGTGCTGGTGCTGGGCACCTGGCTGTTCCAGGTGCCCAGCAC
>Ga0228674_1001428_pt1 | contig 14201 bp, 11 predicted proteins | sample 1D_rmetaG_FD_189054 | JGI IMG/M metagenome (GOLD analysis project Ga0228674, IMG submission 189054) | Seawater microbial communities from Monterey Bay, California, United States - 1D_r | ecosystem: Environmental > Aquatic > Marine > Coastal | place: USA: California | collected 2016-09-26
GCTATGAACTGAGATACATATAGCAACTCCAATTCCTATAAACCCAAATTTTAACTTACTGAAATTGTGTTTTTCCATAGAGATAAAGTTAGTTTATAAAAGTGAGTCGCAGTCATTCACACTCTGGCTTGGTGAGCGGTAGTCGAACCATCTGCTTGATATTAAATTAGTCTATGAATTCGTAGTGTAAAACTAGACGTTGTTATTAGTATAAACAGATGGTTCGACTACCGCTCCTTTAGATTCGCATTCAATATATTTAAGTAAATAAGATGCAGAGAGAAAAGGAAGAGTAAACTATGACATGCGCTCCGAGCTTACGACTCAGTTGGTGATTCAGACTCTCCCTTTTCTTACATCACGCTTCAAATAGAAATTCAGGTGCAAAGACCTATTATTAAGGAGTTGATTAATGATGTAAGCCTCTCTAACTCTAGAAATATAAAGTTATGAAAACTATTTATTTAGGAATTGATGTAAGTGCAAATACATTAGATATTTGTGTAAAAGAAGAAGAGTTTAGTCACTTTGTAATTGAGAACAAAGCTAAATCCATAAAGACTTTTCTAAAACCCTTTGAGAAGAAAGGAAGTCTAGTTATCGCAATGGAAAACACTGGTATTTACAACTATGAATTGTATTCTGTATTGGAGAAACAACAGTATCGGGCTTATGTTATTTGTCCAATACACATGAGCAAAAGCTTTGGTCTTACCAGGGGTAAGTCAGATAAAGTTGATGCACAAAGAATATGTCAATTTATAATCAAAAACCAGGATGAATTAGCTGAATGGAAACCAACTCCAGACAAGATAAAAGAGTTGAAGATATTAGTTACCGAAAGAGATTTTTTAATGAAGGAGAAAAGAAGCTTGCTAACAAGAAAAGCTTATTACAAGCGGCTCGTTAAGTTAGATCATAGTAAAAAGCTTTCTAAACTAAATGATAAAAGATTAAAAGCACTAGATCAACAAGTGATTGAAATAGAGGCTTTAATAAAAGACTTAGTTAAAGCTGATCAGGAACTCAAAGAACAACAAGCTTTAATTACTTCCATTCCTGGAGTGGGTGAAGTTTTAGCCTGGACGATGCTTGTTAAAACAGAAGGTTTTACCCGCTTTAGTGATCCAAGGAAGTTTGCCTGTTACTCAGGAGTCGCTCCTTTTGGAAGGGCATCAGGAACGTCATACCATCGACGACCAAGAGTATCATCATATGCAGATAAATCAGTAAAATCATTATTACATATGTCCGCAATGAGCGCAATTAGATACAATAAAGACCTGAAAAAATATTATGAGCGAAAAATTCTCGAGGGCAAGAATAAAATGGCCACATTAAACGCTGTGAGAAATAAATTAATTCATAGAATGTTCGCTGTTATTAAAAATCAAAAACCGTATCAAAATGATTTGGTTTTATCATAGAAATCACCAAGCTGTAACGAGAGAAAGATATTTTAACGAAAGCCATAGAGTATCAAGAAGTCATAGATACTATGATAAATGAGGGGACGCAACCCTAAAAAGTGTTGTAACAATTTGTTTATGAATAGATTGGTAAGAAGAAAAGGGTTGCGTCCCCTAATTTAGAATATTACAACCTATCTAAAACTCCAGCAACATCTTCAGGAGTATCGATAGGTAAGCTTTCAAAGTTTGATTTTTCAGTATAAATATTTAGGTCATTTTCTAACCAACGCAATTGTTCCAAACCTTCGGTTTTTTCAAGGTTACTAGCTTCCAGTGAAGCAATTGTTTTGAGGGCTTCCATTTTGTAACCGTAAATACCAATGTGCTGGAAGTAGCTTTGATTCGGGTTATGGTCTCTTTCAAAAGGAATAAAGCTTCGTGAAAAATAAAGGGCTCTACCTGATTTACTAACTACAGCTTTTACTCGATTTGGATTATCTAAACCTGATGCAGGAAGTTCTTTGATGAGTGTTGCAATATCTGCTTGTTTTTGATTTTTCAAAACGTAAATCAGTTTTGAAATCTCTTCTGGATCAATTAATGGTTCGTCTCCTTGAATGTTTATTATAATTTCAGCTTGTTCTTGTCTGTCTGCAATTTCTAAACAACGATCAGTTCCGCTTGGGTGATTTTGGTCGGTCATTTCAACTTTTCCTCCAAATGCAATCACAGCATCATAAATACGTTGATCATCTGTAGCCACAATGACTTCGTCTAGATCGGAGCATTTTTTGCATTGTTCATATACTCTTTGAATCATTGATTTCCCATTTAGGTCAACTAAAGGTTTACCTGGAAAACGGCTTGAAGCATAACGTGCAGGAATGATTCCGAATATCATGTTTTGTCTGTATTTTTATTGAACTAAGGTAAAGCTAATCAAAATGAAGTATTCTTTAATAATTCTGTTCTTTTTGATCGTTAAGACAACGATCGCGCAAGAGGATACATTGAGAATTATAGACATTCTGGATAAGATGGATTCTGCTATTACCCACCATAAAACTTTGGAATTTAAGTTTTACAAGGAAGAGCGTTGTACTGATCATAACGAGTATTCAATAAGTGAAGTAAAAGTTATTTGCGATAGCACTTATTGTGTTTACATGAAGTCAAACTCTCCTAGAGATGGAATGGAGATTCTATACCGTGAAGGGAAGAATGATGACAAAGTTTTAATCAACCCGAATTCATTTCCTTACTTTAACATGAATATCAAACCAGAAGGCTCTTTGATTAGAGAAAATCAACATCATTTCATTTACAATCTGGGTTTTCAATCGGTTCAAGAAATCGTGAGAAATTTTAGAAGAATGCATGCCGATAGTTTGGATGAGTATATTGTTAGAGACAACGATTACATTTGGGAAAAGACTCCTGTTTACAAAATTAGAATTGAGTATACGCCTTTTGGTTTCTATGATTATAAGGTAAAGGAAGGGCAAACTGTGGACTCTATCGCAAATGAACTATTTGTTAATGCTTATATGATTATTGAAGCAAATGAAAAGGTGGATGACTATGATGACATTGAAGCTGGACAAATTATAAAGGTGCCGAATAACTATGGTAAGGTTTGTGAGATGTTTATAGACAAAAAAAATTACCTGCCTATTAGACAAGTAATTTGGGATGATAAAGGACTCTACGAGAAGTACGAATACAAAGAAGTAAAAACATCTGTGAATTTTGAAAAAGGTGAATTAGAGAGTGGTTATAAGGATTATGGGTTTTAAGGTAGTGGTGATTAATCCATTGCTTTGTTCCTTACTTACTGGAAATTTGTTGGTATTTTGAAGATTATCGATCCCTTTTTAATATGACCAAGACGCTTCTTTTAATTTCTTTACTGCTGACTTTTAGCTGTCTAAAAAGCCAAACACAGAAAACTATAAGAGTTTCGACTATTATAAAAGACAGATACAATCAAGCTATAATACCAAACGCCGAATTTAAAGTTGTTTCAAGCGAAACATTGGATACTACGTTTCATTCTGATACAACTGGTTTAATTGAGTTTGAATTACAATTAAATAAATCCTGTTTTGTAATAGCTGGTTTGTCTGCAAGAGATTATTATCAAAGCGAACCTGTTTTTAGGCTAGATACAAGTAACTTTATAGTTAATATCGATACGGTTCTTTATTTGGACCCACTTGAAGTAGTATTACACTCATGGCTTCCCCCAGATATCTATTTTAAAAAGAATGATTCCGAATTAGATTCTTATCAATTAAGAGAAGACTCTGTTGGAGTTGAGCCATATTTGCAACAATGGACTCTAAATTTCAAAGAAAGACTAAAGCAACTAGATTGTGGGGTTCAAATAGAGTCCTTTGCAGATTACCATGAAACATATGCTATATCTGAATCACGTCTTAATAAGGTCTTTAGTATTTTAAAAGATAATGGTATTGACACAAGTAGATTGCATTTGGTAAACAGTTATCACAAGGATCGAAAATTCAGTCCTTATAGAGAAGGTTCATATCCGTATTACTTGCTAGATCAAGAACCAGTTTCTATAACAAGAAATGATTCTAAAAATGATTCTTTGATGAGTCTTAGAAGGGTAGTATCATTCAGTTATTGCAATTTGAATGATACAAAGGATAGCTTGATTTCGAGTGAGAAAGTGACAAAATATGATACGATTCAAATTGAATTATCCAGATATAATAATATTGGTTTAGGTGAAACAACAGAAAAACAGTTAAAATCTATTTTAGGAAAGCCATATTCAAAAGAAAATCGATGGACCCATGTTAATTTTAAAATAGGAGTCGCTAGAATGGCTTATTTTCAAGAGCAGCACTTTAAAAGAAAGGACGCATTTATATTATTAAAAGCAAAAAATGATTCAGATGACTATGTGGTAAGGCGTGTTCAATATGGGCCGAAATCTAAGCTTATTCTAAACAATTCAATGGAATTAGGTAAAATTGATTCTTTAGCATTGATAAATGCTTTTGGCCCACCTTTATCATATAATAAAGAACTCAAAGTTTATCGGTATGTTTCAAATAAAGGCACTCTTCATTTTTTCGAGGACTCGGATGGGAAAATTAGTTTTTTGGTTATAGCTAGCAGAAAATATGGCGTTAGATTACAACGGTTTCAGAAATAAATATTCACACCGACCCATTTCCTCTTCTTACTTTTAACCCCCGGAGGGAAATCTTCAGAAATAGTTAAGCTACTATCCAGCTCAAATTTTTGAGCTTTTCCAAAGTAAGTGAAAGTATAATTCAGATTCTCCTTATTTTTTAAATAAGTGTTTTTCCAAAGTGCCTTTCTACCTTGTTCGTCCTGAATAATCTCCAAGTCCATCGAACCAGAAACGTGATGTTCTTTATCGATTTGTTGATGCTCATTCGACGTTGGTATAAACGCTTCTACTTTTACATTGTCTCCAAAACCTTCAAAACTGAAGTTCATTTTTACCTCGTAGCTTTCAACCGGTAGAATTCGACTAAACGAATAATCTCCAATTGTAAACTTCCATGTAATAATTGAACTAACAAGTAATAAGGTCACCCCTACAAAAATCCTGTACCCTTTCATAAACCAAAAAATTAAACTTCTCGGCTATAAGATGCAGGTGTGTTTGAAATGGTTGGGTAAGGATTAGTTTATAGTGATTAGCATGTGGGGGTGATTGCTTTGTTTATGAGTTGATTAGGGTTGGTGTTTTTTATGATGAAAACAGCATAATCCTGCGTTCTAAACCCTATCCACTAAAAACTAATCACTAAACTTCAAGACTTTTTCGACCTGAATTTTTTGTAGGCCATTACCGCTAATACCAAAGAAGTTATAACTCCAACAATACCAAGGACTCCTACGACAACATTGTGATTATACCTGAAGACCATCACAGTAAAGATGATTGCGAATAAAAATACAGTAGCCAATTCATTCCAAAGTCTCAACTTTATAGAATTCCAACGGTATTTGTCTGCCATCAACTCTTTAAAGATCTTATGATTTAACAAGTGATAGGCCACTAAACCTCCTACCATAAGTAGTTTGTTAAGCATCCAAGCCTGCTTCAATAGAAAGGTCTTTTCGAAAATCAGCCATGATCCAAAAATCAATACAAGAATCATTGAAGGCCATGTTATGCCATACCAAAGTCTTTTCGCCATGATTTTAAACTGTGGAATCAAAATACTTTGCTCCACCTCTGATTTATCCTTTGCTTCCGTTTGATAGATGAATAGACGCACGATATAAAACAAACCTGCGAACCAAGTCACTATGAAAATAAGATGGAAGGCCTTTAAATAATCAATCATTATTGAAAAATTGCTTTTAATTCAGTTGCATCTTCTGGTTTCATTCTTCCAGCTAAAATTAAACTCAATTGCTTTCTTCTCAGAGCACCTTCATATCGGTCTTTCTCCTCTTCTGTTTCTGGAAGTAGTTGCGGAACTTGAATAGCTCTACCTATTTGATCCACCGCTACAAAAGTGTAAATAGCTTCGTTGCAAAGAGTTTGTTCACCAGTAACAGGATTTTCTACATATACCGTCATAAATACCTCCATAGAAGAGGTAAAAGCTCTAGATACCTTTGCTTTTATAGTAACAATATCGCCTAGTTTTACTGGTTTATCGAAACTTACGTGATTGACCGACGCAGTAACAACCACTCTTCTACAATGTCTTTGGGCAGAGATTGCAGAGGCAATGTCCATCCAATTCAAAAGTTGCCCTCCCATTAGGTTGCCTAATGTGTTGGTATCATTGGGAAGCACTATATGAGTAGTTATAGAAGTAGTTTCAGATGCTTTAACTGATTTCATAATATATGATTTATATCAATTTATTTAATGGACAGAAATGTAACCATTTCCATCAATAACGTTAAAGTTAACACCTTAAGAGGTAATATAATAATGACAGAAACGGAAATCAAAATACTAGAGAATCAGGTAAAACACGTGAATGGCTCACTAACTAGTGCGCTTGGTAGCTCTGTATTTCTATATGCAATAGGACTATATGCTGTTAGTCAACAGTTGGGTTGGAGTAATTTCAGACCACTTTTGTGGATTGGTGTTTTTGGAATATTATATAGAGTGCTGTTAATAATCAAGTTGAAAAAAGGGGAGACTAGTGATGAAGATTGGATGAGATTCCATTTTGTATCCGTTGGTGTTTCTGCCTTCTTTTATGGTCTACTTGGATTTTATACAGTGTTCTTTGAATCACCAGCCAACATTCTTGTTGTGTTTATCATACTTGCGGGAGTAAGTGCTGGAGCTAGTTCTACTTATAGTCCGATTAAGAATCTTTCCTATATTTTTCTTATTGTCACCTTAGTGCCGTTAATTGGCTCTGGTATATATAAGGGAATGGATGATTCTACGTTTCACATCATTGCTTTTACCACAGTTTTGTTCTTTTTATTCATGTATAATATTGTTGATCAGAGTAATAAAACATTTATGGCAACCATGACTCAAGCAATGGAGATTAAGGACTTGAATATGGAGAAGGCTGTTATTATGGAAGAACAAAAAATGAGGGCAGATTTTTTCGCCTCCGTTTCTCATGAGATTAGAACACCTTTGAATGGAGTCTTTGGATTGGTTGATGTATTAAAAGATACTGGATAAATAAGGAGCAAGAAGATTATATAGATACGATCAAGAATGTTAGTAATGACCTGTTAAAAGTTATAAATGATGTTCTCGATCTTTCTAAAATAGAGATGGGAAAAATTCACTTGATCACCGGTCCTGTGAATGTTAGAGATCTTTTTAACGATGTATTTAAATTATTTCATACCAAAGCAAAGATAAAATCGCTTGATTTGCTATTAAACATAGAACCTGCAACTCCCGTTTTATTGGAGGCAGATGCAACCAGATTAAAGCAAATAGTTAACAATATTGATTCTAACGCAATTAAGTTTACTTCAAAAGGAACTGTAGTAATTGACGTAAAGTATGATTCAGGAAAATTGTGCTTTCATATTACTGATCAAGGAATTGGTATCAGTGATTTAGCTCAAAAGAAGATATTTAACCGGTATGAGCCGATTAAAAGTACTGGTAAGCTAAAGCAAAAAATAACGGAGAAAGGTACAGGACTTGGTTTAAGTATATCGAAAGAACTGGTGGGGTTGATGAACGGTGAAATCAGTTTGAAAAGTGAAGTTGGTAAAGGAAGTTGTTTTCAGGTGGAGATTCCATTCGATGTAGCAACGGACGTAGAGAAATCAAACAATACGGATCATAATCAGAAGTTTGCTTTCCAATGTATTGTTAGTGGATGATCGAGATATAAATATTAAGGTGGGGAAACTCCTTTTGAAAAATCTGGGCTGTACCATCGATATAGCCGTGAATGGTCAAGAAGCTTTGGACTTAATAGCATCAAGGGATATCAAATATGATGTGATACTGATGGATATACAGATGCCAGTTATGGATGGGATTACCGCAATGAAGCAAATAAAAGAAAGGAATTTAACAGAAGTTCCTGTTTATGCATTAAGCGCTCAAGTTGAATCTAATCTGTATGAAAGTTCTTCCGAAATTGGTTTTTCAGGTTATCTAACCAAGCCAATTAATAAGGAGAAATTCTCCTCATTATTGTTTTCCGTCAAGAAGTAAAGCCCTATTTAATATTGTCCTATTGTATTTTTGGTTTGTGATTTTTAGCGATTAAAAAGTTCTTTTTATCGATTTTCATCCCTGTATTTGACTTATTTGTTTAACTTATTTTAGTTGTATTTTTTTATATAATAGTGGTCAAAAACACCCTTTAAACCCAGTAAGCACGTGCGGATTCCTGAATCAATACGTTATATACACGCGAGGACTGGACATGAGGGCATTGAAGGTCTAAATTGCAAGAACCCGGAAAGTTGAGAGATTCCGTTTTTTAGATTTAGAGCTATGAGAGAGACGAAAAGAATATTTTACCCTATTCAAAGTTTAGTTTTAATGTTGATGGTTTTGAGCGGTTTTGCAAACGCTCAAACAACACTTTGGACAGAAGGGATGGAAAATTCTGGTAGCCTTCCGACAGGATGGGCAACTGAGAATAATGTAGGGACAGGATGGCAAATGAGCTCAAGTGATGCAAAAAGTGGTTCTTATTGTGCAAGACATAGATGGGCGAGTTCTTCAAGCAACTACATTTTTACAAAAGCAGTCACAGTAACTTCAGGAAACGAATACGAACTTCAGTATTATACAAGAGCTTATTCAGCTTCTTTTCCTGAGTCTTTTTATGTGAAAGTTGGTACGGCTCAAACAGGAGCTAGTCAATCTACAACGATCTCTACAGAATCAAATATTACTAGTACTTCATATGTAAGTAAAACAGCTACTTGGATAGCTACTTTTTCTGGTACAGCTTACTTTTCATTTCATTGTACATCTGATGATGAATTCTATTTATATCTTGATGATGTTACTTTAACAGAGACATCAACTTGCACTCCTCCAACAACACAAGCCTCTAGTCTAGTTTTCTCAAATGTCGGTCTCTCTCAAATAGACATTTCTTGGACTAGAGGTAACGGTAATAATGTTTTAGTTATAGCTAAAGCAGCCTCAGCTCCAGCTGATCCAACAGCAGGAACTACTTATTCTGCAAACGCAGCATTTGGAAGCGGAACTCAAGTAAACAGTGATGGTTATGCTGTTTATAATGGTTCTGGAACTTCGTTTACAATGACAGGTTTGAATGATAACACAACCTATCATTTAAGCATTTATGAATATGCAACTACAGGTACTTGTTATAACACCACTGAATTAACAGCTTCTCAAGCAACTTTATCGTATGATCAAGATTCAGATGTAGATGCTCCAGCAAGTCAGGTTGCAGCCACTACAATTTCTTCTATTTCAAATGATGCAGTTGGAGAGGTGATGAATGTATTCAAGTTTAAAATTGAAGATCAAGGTGCAGGAGATGGTGTTGCAACAAAGATTACTAATGTAAGAGTAGTTCCTGGTGCAAGTAACACTGCAGATTGGACAGATAACATTCAAGGTGCAGTTCTTCTTTATGATGGGGTTGCAGTAACTACTTCAAGTGTTACGATTAACGATAACTATATTGATTTTGCTATCGCTGAAGGAAACATGAACATTGCTGATGGAGAAGTAACAAAAGAAGCAACAGTTCAAGCTTACTTAAATACTTCAAACATTGTTGACGGAGCGATCATTCAAATGATGGTAGATGCTGATGCACATGGTTGGACAACAGGATCGGCTTCTTCTACTTTTGCTAGTGATTTAGGGACAGATGTAAATGGAAACAACATCACTATCGATGTTACAGCAACGGCTTTAGCTTATGCAACTAATACAAGCAACACATTAATCAATCAGAACATGACAGCAGTGACTGTTGAAGCGGTTGATGCTAATGGAAATAGAGACTTAGGTTTCTCTTCTCAAATTGACATTACTTCAACAGGTACTTTATCTTCTTCTCCTCAATCGGCAACAGCTTCTTCAGGATTAGCAACATTCAGTTCAATTAATCATACAGCAGCAGGAACGGGACTTACTTTAAATGCTGAAAGAAACGGAACCGGTGATTGGGATATCACTTCTTCTTCATTCGATATTACAGAAACTCCAGATATATGTGCAGATGCGATTGATATCTATGGAGCAACTGCTAGTTTAAATATGGCTAATGCGAATAATGATTATGATGACGGTGAAGTTGACGCTGGATCAGAATCATCTTTCTCAATGGGAGATTGGAACTCAATTATACCTTGTAATTCTGGTTCATATCATTCGGCATATTATTATTCAGACTTTAAAGATCTATGGGTTAAGTTAGATATTCCTGATGGGACAGATGAGTTTACAATTGATGTAAGTAATTGGTCTGGAAGTGGATATGCTTATTTCTTGCCTTATTATGGTACTTGTGGTTCTATCACTCAAATGCTAATAGCAGATGCTACGAATGGCGTTACAAATAATAATACACCTGATTTAACTGGAAATGGAAGCATTACTTTCTCAGGTCCAGATGTAGTTACAGGTTCGACATCTACTATTTATCTAAGAGTTATAATGCATGACAATAATGCTAGTGCTGGAAGTGTTTCTGCTTCTTGTGCTACTTTAACTTATCCTAGTTTTGATATTACAGGTTCAGCGCCACAACCAAATGATGTTTATGGTGATGCAATTGAGATTGATGGAACATCTAGTTCAGGAAATTTATGTTTAGCAGCTACGGATGCAGAAGGAGTTGAATCTGCTGATAATTCGGATACAGACTGTACAACTGGTTCGTCGAAAGATTTATGGTATAAAGTTACTGCCGGTGGATCTGACCCAACTGGACATGTTAAGATTTCTGCAACTTTTGATGGTGCATCTGATGCTGTTGTTGTTACAGAGTTTTGGGCAGGTTATTATCAAGAATGTGCAACGCTAACAAGCACTGGAGCCGGGTCTACAGTATCTTATACATTTGATGAAGATATAGCTGCAAGTGGAGTTCACTACTATAGAGTAAGACCAGTTTCTGGAAACGCTATTTGTAATGTTACAATGTCGGCAACAAGGGTGGTACCAAACGATGACTGTTCAGAGTTTGAATCATTGTCAACTAGTTATAACATCGGTTCGGCCACTAGAAATGCTGATTTTAGTTTTGCTTCAGCTTCTGGCACTGCTTTACCAGATGGTTCAGGAGATACTGGAACAAAAGATTTATTCTACAACTTTAGCTCTACTAATACTACTATTCATGGTACAGTAATGTACTCAGGTAAAGTAGATATTACATTAGGATCAATTTCATCAGGTACATATACATTGGCTGTTTATAAAAGAGATCCTTTATATAGTCCTTGTGGAGGTTTAACTTCGAATCTAATAGCTTCTAGAACAGGTATTTCTTCTAATGGTACATTTACTATGTGTTTAGATATCACTGAAGGAAATTATTTAGTAAGAGTTATTCAAACAGCTGGTTCAGATGAAGAAATTACGGTAGCAGCAAGTTCATCAAGTGCCTCTCCTTTAAATTCAGAAGGAGATTATTTAGTTAGTAATACGAGTTCATCTCAAACAACTTTTGACTTGGTATCGAATTCATTCACTGGAGAAGACTTTGACTTAGATAATAACTCTTGTGAGGCTACTTCTTTATCAGATAATGGTGGAGATATCACACAAACAGGAAAAGACTTGTGGTATACATTTAAAACAGCATCTGATCCTTCATGTGATCCTACAGTTTCTCAGTTAATAGAGGGAATTACAGTGACTTTAAGTTCATCAGCAACTACTGGATATGTTCATTTAGAATTATACACTGGAATGTCTGATGGAGCTTATGTTAATGGAGCTTCTATTTCAAGTGGAAATGGTTCTACAACTTTCACAGGATTATCTGCAAACACTAGATATTATTTAAGAGTCGAGGAAAGTACTACTTTGAATAATTCACAATTTGATATTTCTGCTGCTTGGACGAATCCAGTGCCTTGTTATGATGCTGCTGCAGATGCAGTTGATATCACTGGAAACTTCGCTGGCGGACCTTGTCCAAGAGATGGTTCTTTAACTGTTTACGACATGACAGGAGCAAATGCGGAAATGGATTCAGATGAAGATGTTTGGTTCAAGTTTACTCAACCAGATAATGCAGATGAATTTGGATTCACGCATATTAGATTACAAAATCATTCTTCTGCATATAGAAGCATGACGATGGAACTATATTCTTCAATTGCTGGTGTTCCAACTACAAAAATTTCATTTGCTTCTGATTATCAAGGTTCATCTTCAGATCTAACCAGTAATTCAGCTTACGATGAGGTATTCATTAATACAGGAAATTTAAGTGCTGCGGAAACTTACTTCGTTAGAATCGTAATGAAAGACTTATTATCAGATACGGATGAAGCTAAATTTTCTATCTGTATTTTCGATGATAACGGAGGTCATTTCAATATTGAGTGTCCAATGACTTCAGATGGAAATGTAATTGTTGGAAATGCTGTAGAGTGTGAAGGAATTGCAGGTGTTAGTGGTGACTGTAACTTAACTTATAGATTAAATTTAACTCCATTAACTCCAACAGCTTGGTATAGAATTGAAGTGCTTTCAAATGAGGCAATCGCTACTCCTCAGGTATACGGACAAGGTTTAAATGCTCCTGCTTCAGGACAATTAAATGATTATGATAATCCTTGTAATAGAGATGGGGTAGGTAATCAAGTAGTGTCTAGTGGAAATATTACATCGCCAAGTTCAGAATGTTCAGGAGCAACTAATGGTAAATGGGTTACGGTTAACTTAATTGGTTCTGGATCTTTTGAGAGTAACTTATACAATCTTTGGGTCGGGGCTGCAGCAGGTTCAAATTGTTGGGGACTAGATCTTTGTGAAATCAATGTTATTGGTCCATTTGCTTCAGATGCAGATGCTCAAGGAGGAAATGTTGCAGATGTTAATTCGCTTTACTGTGCATGGTTTGATTATGGTGATTTAGATGATGGTTCTGATACTTATCCTGAGGTTTATGGTATTTATGATGACGAAAACGGAGATGGATTCCCTGATAACGGTGTTTGGTTAGGAGCATCTATTGATGCTGAAAATACTCAAACTGGTAATGCAGGAGCAACTGGAGATGATAATACTGGGAGTGATGATGAAGATGGTTTTTCAGTTTTAACTCCTGGAACAGCAGGTGGAACTGGAGAGATTAGAATTGTAGGAAATGCAGTAAATGCAGGTACCACGGTTTATGTTGGAATGTGGATGGACTGGGATGGAGATGGTTTTGAAGCATCTGAATTTTACTCAGGATCTGGAGTTTCTAACTCACCGGTAAACATAGATATCACTGTAAATGTACCAGCAGATTTCATTAGTGGAGATGAAGCTAAAGTTATGGTGAAGGCAGGTTTATCTGCATTTGCATTCGAAGATGCTGCAAGCAATGTAATTAATGGTGAAATTGAAGGACATGTGCTGTCATTCAATGATATGATTTTACCTGTTGAATATTTAGAATTTGATGCTGTTAATGTAGGAGACTACAATCATATATCTTGGGTAACAGCTTCAGAAGAAAATTCAGATTATTTCGTAATTGAAAAATCAGCAGACGGTATCAACTATGACGAACTTGGTACAGTAACCGCTGCTGGTTTCTCTACAGAGTATATTGAGTATAACTATATCGATGAAAATCCTTTAGCAATTAGCTACTACAGATTGAAAAACGTAGACTTCGATGGTCAGTTTGCTTATTCAAAAGTGGTAGTGGTAAACGGAGAATCTACTGAAGCTGTGGAGGATTTCACATTCTTCCCTAATCCAAATAAAACGGGAGAGTTGAACTTTATAATTGACGCTAATAGAGATGAAACAACTCAATTGGAGATAAGAGATATTACTGGAAGAATAGTAGTCAGAGAGTCTTTATTATTATCAAGAGGAATTAACGCAAGACAAGTTGACTTAAACAACTTAGCAAATGCAACATATTTCGTTACTTTACAAGGATACAATGAGACGCAATCAAAGCGTTTGGTTATTCAAAAGTAGAGAAATGAAAATAGCACTTTTAGGAATGGATGATATGGGTGATCAGATTAGTGACGATCACCTTTTATCTTTAGCGTTAAAATCGAAAGGACACCATATTGAAGAACCATCATGGAGGGCAGATTTAAACTGGTCTCAATTTGATGCAGTGGTTATCAGGG
>Ga0228674_1001429_pt1 | contig 14199 bp, 9 predicted proteins | sample 1D_rmetaG_FD_189054 | JGI IMG/M metagenome (GOLD analysis project Ga0228674, IMG submission 189054) | Seawater microbial communities from Monterey Bay, California, United States - 1D_r | ecosystem: Environmental > Aquatic > Marine > Coastal | place: USA: California | collected 2016-09-26
TATAAGGCAGACTACCCAAAAAAGAACTATACTTGGAGTATTCAGAGATCTTAAATATTCGATAGACTTAGAGATGATGAATTGTTAAACAGAAAAACCAATAGATGATTTCAAATAAAAAATATTTTTTCCTTTTCGCCGCGGCGTGTGTTCTCTTAGTTGCATTTTCTAATCCACTACCACCGGACGACATTGGCAATAGAGAATCACTTCTTATGGAGGCAGTGATGCAGACAATTGTCTACAATCACTACAATCCTATGCCAGTAGACAACGAGTTGTCCGAGAAAGTATACGATAGCTACATTAAGCGAGTGGATAATGGAAAGCGATTTTTCCTACAATCCGATATTGATGCATTTTCAAAGCACCGTCTTGAACTAGATGATTATGCAAAAGCGCATGATTTTGATTTTTTGGATGAATTGAATCGTGTTCATGCAAGTCGCGTTGAACTAGCAAGGGAGTATTACAATGAAATTTTGTCAAAACCTTTTGATTTCAGCAAGGAGGAGACAATCGAAACTGACGTAGATAAGTTAGGCTATGTAAAATCTGAAGAGGAGCTTCACGCTCGATGGCGAAGTTTACTGAAGTATAATGTACTTATTGAGCTCGATAGCAAACTCCAACGTCAGGAAAAGGCGCAAGAAGATAAAGATACCAACGTAGTAATTAAATCATTTGAAGAGCTTGAAATAGCAGCACGTGGTAAGGTGTTGAAAGATTACGACAGATGGTTTAAGAGAATTATGGACAGTGATAGAGATGATAATCTATCAATGTACATCAATACTTTCGCGAACGTTATTGAACCCCACACATCCTATTTTGCTCCTAAGGACAAAGAGAATTTTGATATTCGGATGTCTGGTAAGCTAGAGGGAATTGGCGCTCAATTGACACCACAAGATGGCTTTATCAAGGTTACTCGAATCGTGCCAGGTTCAGCTTCATGGAAACAAGGTGAATTAGAGGTGGATGATTTAATCCTTAAGGTTGCTCAAGGCGATGAAGAACCAGTTGATATTGAAGATATGCCGAGCGATGATGTAGTTCAAATGATCCGTGGAAAGAAAGGGACAGAAGTTCAACTTACCGTGAAGAAGAAAAGTGGACAAATTATCATCATTCCAATTATTCGTGATATTGTTGTCCTTGAGGAGAGCTATGCAAAATCTGCCGTTATTGAAGACGTCGAAGATGATGAAAAAATTGGGATTGTAGATCTAAGAACATTTTACGCTGATTTTCAGGATCCGAGTGGAAGAAGATGTTCTCGTGACGTGAAAAACGAAGTTGAAAACCTAATAGCGGATAATGTAGAAGGAATAATTATTGACCTACGATTCAATGGCGGTGGTTCGTTGATGGACGCCGTTGATATGACAGGATTGTTTATTGATCAGGGACCCGTTGTTCAAGTGAAACAAAAGACAGGAGCACCAAGGTCATTGAATGACGTAAATCCAGGAACGATCTATGATGGACCACTTGTAATCCTTGTTAATTCATACTCAGCATCTGCTTCTGAAATAATGGCAGCAGCATTACAAGATTACGGCCGAGCAGTAATTATTGGAACTTCTCCATCTACATTCGGAAAAGGAACAGTACAAAGATTTTACGAACTAGATAAAATGGTTCCCGAGCGCTATGCTAAACTTGGACAGTTAGGCAATGTTAAAGTTACCACACAAAAGTTTTTTAGAATTAATGGAGGGTCAACTCAATTAAGAGGAGTGACACCAGACATTGTTCTGCCAGGGCTCTACAGTTATATCGAGACTGGTGAAACGAAAGAAGAATACCCATTGCCATGGACTGAAATTGAGCCAAGCACCTATGAAAGTACTCCACTCAAAAAGATGAGCGCGATTAAGAAGAAAAGCGCGGTTCGAATACAAAGTAATGAGGCACTTTCAATCATTGACGAGCGAGCGCAGTGGATTAAGGAGCAAGAATCGAATACTGAGGTTTCTTTAAACCTTAAGAAATATAAAACTCGTCAAGAGGCTTCAAGGAAAAAATCTGAAGAATATGAGGCTTTGGTAAGTGAAAATGAACGATTGAACATCCTATATAATGGTGCAGATACTGAAGAGTTTTTATCAGATACAACCAAACTTGGTAGTATGAGAAGATGGACAAAGACACTTAAAAAAGATCCATACATAATGGAAGCTGTTGAGGTACTCGGAGATATGAACTAGTATTGGTATTTTAGTAGTCTACTCATAAAGAAAAATGACAAACCAAGAGGGAAATCAACCATTAGCTCCATTTAGTTGCAGCTATTCCTCGCATGTACCAGAAATTCTTCAGAAGCTAAATTGTTCACTTGCAATTTCAACGTATCAAGCGGGGAAAGTTGTTTGTATCTCAGCTCAAGATGATCATTCGATCATTCAATTGCCAAGAACATTTCCTAAGCCAATAGGAATGGCGAAGCATCCTACGAAGGATAAGCTCGCAGTTGCATGTAAAGATGAGGTTGTTGTACTTGCCAATTCTCCCGGATTAGCCGAGTATTACCCTGGTGCCCCAAAAAAGTATGATGCCTTATACATGCCTAGAGCAACATTTCACACTGGACCACTGGATATTCATGACTTAAGTTATGGAAATGAAGATGATCCATTCAGTCATACTTATCCCATACGCAAAGTATCGAACCCATCCAGGCGCAGGAAGAATGTAAGTATGATGTGCCCAGCCAAACATAAGGTTGGTTTTATCTAAAAAGCAGTCAGCAAAAGTACATGTCCTTACTTCCTTGAACTGTGATCTAAAACAGGCTATGGGCTGCGCTTAGGCTTAATATTGAGCGGAAAATGGAATACTAAAAATGTTTATCTTCTGTGCACGAAGAATAAAACCTTTTATTTTGCGGTAAGATAAAGTGAAAGTATATGATGAACTCGTTGCAAAATGCAGCAGATTCTAACGAAAATGCAAAACAGTTCCTAATACTTCTGCGAATGGTCATATGTTTTCATTCGTAAATAAGGAAGGTGAGATCGGTTTCCGTTTCTCTAAAGAGGTTCAAGAGAAATACATCGAAGAGTTTAACTCAACTCATTTAATATCGCACAACACCGTTAGAAGGGCTACGTAATTATCCCGGAAAATATACTGAAGGATTTGGATAACGTAATTGAATGCCAAGATGAGAGCTTTGACTACCTTATGATCTTAGATCCTAAATAGGGCCTATCTCTGCCGAATGTATCCGGGTTTTCCTTTCTTCACATCGAAAATCCAAGTGTAATTTCCAATGAAGTGTGATTTAAAGAATCCCTTCTTTCGGTATTCTGAGTTTGGAATATAAGCCCTGAATTTTTTGTTCAACCCACCAACTTTAGTCTGTGGCGCAACACCATCTAAAAGACAAGGAGCTTTAAACTTGTGACGTTCGAAATCACTACCATATTGCCAGATTTCTTCCCATTCTGACATCTTAATAGTACCTGATGATGCATTCTCAGGAGCGATAATATAGAATCCACCGAAGTTTATTTTGCCACGCAATTCATCAATGATTCCTAGGGCATAGGCAAAGCCCATACTATGACAAACAATAAAGAGTGTATCATTGTCTGATTTATTTGGGATCTCATTAAATCTTTGAATCAAATTACGGCCAGCAATTGTTCCATTTTCTTTCCGTTCATTGAAGCCATCTTCATTGGGGTCAAGATTAAATAGTGTTACTGTTTTTTGACTACTCGAGCTGAATAAGCCTCCTATTCCTTCATTCTTACATATGTGGTCGCTCATGTTACGACATCGTTCGGGGTACACCCCAGATAGGGTGGTGAATCCTACGAGACTTCGATGATTAGATGTAGTCACAGAAAAATGACCATCTGCGTAATAAGTCTCTTCAGGGTTAATTCTTGCCGCAAATCGCAGGTTCATTTCTTTCCAGCGTTCCCAATAGTTATAGCGATCAAAATCGTAAATCATATTGCTAGACTTTGGATGTTCTAGGCCATTTTGAGTGATGTCATAGAAGTTCTCCTCTATAGTTTGTTTTGTTGATGTTGGTCTGTATCCATTTACAAAAACGAGGATTCGTTTTGCAGGATTTTTCAATTTCATTTTTGCAGTGATATCAGATCCAAGATGATTGAATATTCGCTGCGATTCTAAATTTCCGGAAGCATCAAGGTAGTTGACAACCATGTAATGACTCTGAGCTTGCTCCGAAAAATCGAGTGTAGATAGAGATAATGAATCCGAATCTGAAATAAATCGACATTGCATCTTTCCATCAATCATTTGACTACTAAAATAGAGCACCTTCTTACGGCGTTTCAGTATCCATTTACCGTGTTTCTTTACCAGAAGTTGCGAACCTAACTCCTCCTCTACTAGGAGTGGGGTTTCGTGATTTCCCTTGAGCAGTTTGAGCGTCTTCTTCATTGAAAGTCCTTCAAACTCCTTCACTTCACCTGACTCAACTTCATACATTGAGTAGCCTTTATTAATAATGAAGAAGAGTTCGAAGAAGAGAAAACTGAAAACAACGAACAGAATGAAGCGAGCAATCCAACGTGTTAGTTGCAAGTTTATTGGATTCATTTTAATCCAACGAATTGTTTTTCGACTGGCGATAATTAAGCCTATTATCATTAGAATGAAACCAAGAAAATGTAAGATATTGATGCGGTAGTCCTGGATGTGGAATAATGGCTTAAAGAAGAAGTTTGTAATGTCGAGATGGTACGAATACTGATTTCGTTTATACGGCCGTTTGATTGATTTCAAAAAGAGGTCATCCGAAATAAGAATATTCCCGTTAGCATCTTCTTCCCAAAGATAGAACGCCACCATACCACTATTAGTCCGGACATCTTCATAATCATCGTAAGGCATGTAGCTGCGACAACCCTGTTGCAAGGCATCCCATTGGGTCATGGTCAAATTGAAACCTCCTGACAGGTCCATCAAATTATTAGTTGTGGACTGACCAGGGCCGTCATTTTCCCATGAGTCTTTCAAATCTCCAATTCCGTATCCAAGTTGCCGAGCAAGTTCGATCTTAAGATCTTTGCCCGTCTTAACAAATCCCACAGACTTACTTCGGACCATGAAGCCTTGGATATCATCTTGTACAAATCCAGGAGTAATAAAAATATAGTAAGCTGACTTAGTTGCTTTAGGGTTTGCCTCAAAGTAGGCATCCCGAATTTCTTGCATCTGTTCAGTATAGCGATCCTTTTGTTCACTGGGGTTATCGAGTAATCGCTTTGAGAACTTTTCGTACTTAAAACGGGGCTTTATACTTACTGAAAACTCGAGTTGCGCTTGGCCGTATATCGTGTTTAGATAATCTTCAATACTGTCCCCTTTTAATTTCGAGTGGAGAAGTGGTACGATGATGAGGTTTTCCTTGTGACGCTCGTATACGCGTACATATATTTTACCGATGATATGATCATCGAGTAAAACATCCAACCGATAATTATACTTCGAAGCCGGCAAAATGAGTTTTACGCTATCCTTAGTAATATCGAGATCAGCTTGAACATAATTAGAATCATGGATGACAAAATTTACTCTCTCCCTTTGTTTTAGCGATAGATTAGACCAGTTCATAAGTATGCTATCAACTGAATCAGTTGCAACTGACTTATATGGAATTACATATTTATTAGAATCTGGATGATTGTAGGATGGATAGTTTTCGCTCCACTCCTCATATTCATAAGTATCAAATCCACTTATGGAATTAACCGCTTGAAAAGTCGCTTTTGGAATAGAATCTTGAGCATACAGAGTACCATCCCATGTTAGGGGGAGACTACAGACAATTGCGATAAAGATTACTATTCTCACGTGATTAAAACTGTTGGTAAAGATAGACTTAATGAACGAAAAAGACTCGCACTTTAGTGCGAGCCTTATGGAATTAATTCTTATGCTATTTTTTAATCTGATCTATTTATCCTGACCCTCCTCGTCTTTCTTTACTTGCGGAATTGCTAAACGGAAGCCTGCATAGATGTTCATCTGCATGACAGGAGCCCAAATTCTAGTCGCGTCAAACTCATTGCTAAATGGGTTCTCGGCATCAATAATTGGGTTTTGTTGTGTGTAATTTGTTAGATTTTCTCCACCGAGGTAAAATTCCCAATTCTTAAAGATATGTGTGATTTGTGCATTCACGATCGGGTATACTTTACTCGTAAGATCGGCAGTCGTTAGACCTCCTGGAAGCTGTGATACTGGCAAACGTGCTTCTCCGAAAACAGAACCTGTTACATCAAACAACCAGCGTCTATTTCTCGATGTATAAGAAATATTAATAAAGCCACGATGTTGCGGAATCATTACTTTCTGCTGTAGTTTTCCACCATAAGTGGCTTTTACATCCAACCATTTGTAAGCTCCTCGTAGAACAACTCGCTTCCCTGCATTTACCTCTATTTCTACTTGTAGACTGTTCGAAAACGACTTTCCTTGAAGTGAATTGAAGATAATAGAGTTCAGATCCGTATCTCGATCAATTATTAATTGATTTTCGAATCGCGTGTGATAAAAATCGACTGTGATTGAGTGCGCATTTTTGAATAGCTTGAAACGTTGGACAAAACTTCCTCCCATATTCCACGAAACTTCCGGTTGAATACTATCGGGAGCGATCCAATCTCTTGAAGAGGCAAGAAGTGAGACATTATCGATCAAGTAATTTGGAACACGCCAACCTTTTCCCGCTGTAGCTCTTAAATCAGTATACTCAGTCAAAGCGTACTTAAGATGTATTCGAGGAGATGCTTGTAGACCAAATATATTATGATAGTCTGCTCGGGCGCCAAGCACTGCAGACAACCTGGCTCCAGTATAACTGTATTCTCCAAAGGCACCAGGGACAATCTCTAAACGATCATTATTAAGTGTATCGACAGCCTGATCCATGTCACTGTACACAAAGCTTGAACCTAGCTTGAACTTGTGAGAGGAGTTATCTATGATACCATCATAAATTGCATTTATGTATGCCCGTTTTTCCACTCCTTCAAATCTTCTTGGACCAAAATCAGCGGTTAATGTCTGATATTTCATATTGTACACAACACCAAAAGAATGCTGTGGTTTTTTAAGGAAGAATCCAGTCTTTGCATAAAGATCTATATGACGAGAGTCCAGCGTAACACCATAAATTGATGATGTATCTGCATTTGTACCATCAAAGGTCATTTGGCCACCGATTTTATTATCCCAATAGGCATTCCAACCTAACTGAGCCTCCATCTTTTTCCCTTGATATTGGTAACGATTGAACAATGCGAAGTTTGTCCCATTTGTGAAATCGCGAAAACCATCTCTGTTCTCATCGAATTTGAATGGTGTAGTAGATGCATGAGCAAAAATTCCAGAAGTCCATTTCTCGCCAAGAGCAAAACCAGAGTTAAAGTTGAGTTCAGCTCGTCCAAATCTGTTGGTGTATGCATTGAGAAATAGCTTCTCCATGCTAGCAGGTTTCTTGAGTTCTATGTTCACCAAACCCACCATGGATTCATAACCATTGACAACATTACCTGTCCCTTTTGTGATTTGCATCGATTGAATCCATGTTCCGGGCATAGAATTTAAGCCAAAGGAACTTTCCAATCCTCTTAAATAGGGGATGTTTTCAAATTGAATCTGCGTGTATACGCCATCAACACCCATCATTTGGATTTTCTTAGCACCCGATACGGCATCCGTTATGTTGACGTCTACTGAGGCGTTCGTCTCAAATGTCTCAGAAAGGTTACAGCATGCAGCTTTCTTTAGTTCAGCAGCGCCTATATTCTCAACATGAAGAACTTTTAAACGTTGAATCCCATGTCCCTTTTCTTTGGCTCGTATGATCACTTCCGGCAGTAATTGATCCGAATAAAGTGTAATATCGAAAGCTGCAAAACGATCCTTACGATGCACAACAATTGTATCAGAAACAAATCCAAGAGCGCTTATCACGAGCGTGTCAGGGAGGGTCTTAGGTAAGATGATTTCAAAGGTTCCATCTTCTTCAGACATTACGCCTCTCTTGGAATTGAGCAGTTTAATTCTGGCTCCCCAGATCGGTTCTTTTTTGTCGGTGGTTTCTTGACCGAATACGACACCTTTTACCTGTGCACTTGCTCCAAAAAGAACCAGTGTGCAAAGCACAGCTGTAAGTATTAATTTCATTTTATTTGAATTTCACGGTTATTATTGCTTTCCTAATCGAAAGAATTCGTGAGATCAAATGAGCCAAACTTGGTGTTGTGTAATACGTTCGCTCCTGGATAGTGGCGGAGGATTCGCATAGTTATGAGGTTGTATATCTTTATTTGTACTCGCAACCTTTGGAAGTCCAATATCCTTATTGTAGTTAGCTACGAATGCTACATCTTGAATGTCTTGAAAATAATCGAGATTAAGCTTAAGTATCTTTATCTCATCGCTGCAGCAATCGTGCTCATCAGTATGTGAGTTCCCTTCAGCTTCAGAGTGTGACTCACTTTCACAGCACGGTTCATTATATATCGCTTTAGACTTACAGTGGTCATCAATTGCAACAATGTATGAAGTAAGGTCACCATCCTCGTGACATGAATGCGAAAACTCACTGACCCCTATACTTCCAAGAAGTACAAGTGTCAATCCAGATAACCATATGGCAGATCTTAACTTACGCATAGAGCAAATATACAATGTTCTGTCAACAATAAATAAACAGAATTAGATCATTCTTGAAATGTTTCCAGTAGTTTTGTAGTCTGTTAACATTAGAAATATGAAGGTACCAGTTACTGTTTACGCCGAAATGACCCCGAATCCAACAACTATGAAATTCGTAGTTAATAAGCATTTATTAGCATTGGGTGATTCTGTAGAATTTAGTTCAATGGCAGAAGCTAAGGGTTATTCACCATTGGCAGAGGAGTTATTCAACTTGCCGTTTGTTAAGGGGGTTTTTATCGCTTCAAATTTTGTCACAATCACAAAAACGGATAATCTATCTTGGGATTTCATTACGATGGAACTTCGAGAGTTTATTCGTAACTGGATCGGTGATGCTAAGGAAGTCTTAGTAATGATGCCTCCTAAAAATGCTGTTCCAGCTGATGATGAGACTCAAGCGCCGAAGAAAGAATTTGAAGTGTCTGAATATGACGACGCCATTCGCGGACTTCTTGATGAGTATGTTCGTCCAGCGGTTGAGAATGATGGAGGTGCAATTGACTTCAGAGGATTTGAAGACGGAATTGTTACTGTTGTTCTACGAGGATCGTGTGCAGGATGTCCATCAAGTACTCAAACACTTAAAGGTGGAATTGAGACTTTACTTAAGAATCATCTGCCCGAAGTGACGGAAGTCGTTGCTGAGAATGAATAGTCATCCTACATCATTTCGTTACGAGAAGAGTCAGCTGTTAAAGCCAACTAAACATCGAGTTCAAGTCATCTTTTTTGACCCATTGTCCCATTTTTTCTAGGAGAACGGATTTTAATTCTGACACAGTATAGACTTCTTTCGGTTCTTTTACTGGTTTCATTTTAGCTTCTGGCGGCGCCATTGCTTCAACGGATTTAGCAAAATAGACAATACTTCCGTTTTCAGTCGCAAGACCAAGTACTGCACCTGGAAGACCATCAAATCCTTCTGGACCTACGGATGGAGAAATGTCAGTTGTGAACCATGCATAAATTCTCGTAGTATCATCAATTTGGAGAATAGATCTTCTACATAGATAACCAGCAATTTTACGCTTACGATCTGTTACCTGCCATTGACGAGGCTGAATTGAATCTTTAATCGTTGTAGGAGTTCCCCACATGTCCATCATGATGGTTTTCTGGTTCTTCGTATAGTCTTTATAGATCGTATTATGCGTAGTGAGGTATTTCATGAACCCTTGCTCTGGCTCATCACTCTCTATAGGATTAAAGGCCGATTGCGTTTTCGTGAAATACATTTCAAATTGCTCGTATTTCCACTTTACATCCTTATCAAGAAATCGCGCAACTCTCGGGTTGTCAGCAAACATCTTTTTAAGGTTCGTTTTTCGTTCGAAAATGATCTTTCCCGAGGTCATTTGAGCGAAGGAAGTACTGGTCATCAATACCAATACACCAGCTGCGAATATCTTTTTAAAGCATCCCATTGAAATCTTCTTCTGTAGTTTTTCTATTATTAAACCTCAACGTAGCCTTCAACAAGAAGTAACGCGAGATAATTTGAGTTCTGTAATCTGTAATAATGTTTCCGTTCACTTCACGACGAGCGTTGACATTCTGGTTGAAAATGTCATTTCCGATTAGGCTGATCTCGAGGTTTTGAGTTTTCAAGAATTTCTTGCTGATCTCAGCATTCAAAACAAAGTACTCAGTGTCATAGAATCCGTCACCTGGCTGTGAGTTCTTAGTGTACGTCCCGTCAAATCCAACAGTGAATCCTTTTGGTAATCTCCACTCGCCCCATGCTCCATAATTCTCAATAGAGTACGGCGTACCATCAGGGTTCAAAGTGCTTATTGCATTATTGAATGAATACTGCGTCTCAATTCCTAATTCGAGTGAATCGCCAAGGAATGAGAAATCAAGGTCGATTGCAGGTGTTAAACCAAAGTTGTTCGTCAAGTTTTCTTCACCGTCAATGAAATTTGTATTTCTGAAATAGTTAGCGTTGAATTCTGGACGGATCGTCATTTTTCTACCGAAGAATGGAAGACCTGCACCTGAATAGAGTATAGCAGATGCATTACCATCAACGTTTACTGTTTTTGAGACAGTTCTACCAAATTGATCATAGTTTGTCTCTGAAGAGAAAGCGTTATTAGTAATACTTGCGAAACTTCCCGCGTAAATGTATCTACCAGTTAAAGCACTCCAGTTGTTGAAACCAATGTTAACAGAGTGCTGATAGTTCGGTTTCAAATCTGGATTTCCTTCTTGGATTCTATTCGGATTTGAATTGTTCTGAACAGGGGCTAAATCATTAACAGAAGGTTGCTGCGAACTCGTTTGATAATTGATGTTTACTCTCTTCGACATACTTGGTTTAAAGCTGTACTCGAATCGAGGAAGAATATTGTTGATATTCTGATTAATAGTAGAATCCGTAATTCTATTGAAGTTATTGATGTTGATATTACGTGCTCTTAAACCAATTTTAAAACGGTGCTTAGATGACTCGTAGATGTATCTTAATCCAGCACGATTTTGTTGACGAATGTTTTCAAATTCATTAGATAAACCAATGTTTTGATCTGAGTAATCCTGAGTTAATGAATTAAAATCGAACGTTCGTTTATCCTGAATACTAACTCCGTATTGATACAAGTACTCGAATTCCAACTTAGTTTTCTTACCAAGTGGCTCGATGTAGGTAAACGTCCCAAAATGATTAACATTTGAATTGTCATTGATATTGGATTGTCTCGTTGTATCATCGAGTAGGAAGACAGAATAGTATTTTGTCTGAGAATTAAGTAAGCCGTCCGTTTCATTATCATCCAATGACAAGTCATATCGAACTTCAAGCTCTCTTCTCTTTTTCATGAACTTACGTGTAAGGCGCGCAAATCCACTCGCTGAATAGCCCTTTGAATCATTTATATTATTTACATCTGTTCCGAGAGTCTGAGTACCTGCGGTATTAAAGAAGTCCGACACATTTATATCTTCAGTGTTTCCGGTATCATAAGATATTGAAGGCTTAATCTGAAGTGAAGTAAGTGAGTCAAGATAAATGTCAAGATTTACATTGAATCTATGAGACTCGCCTTTTGTGATTGATCGAATTGAATCATCAGTAACATATGATGTATCTGTCAAAAAGTAATTAGACTCACTGGCAGATGTTGCATCAAGGTAGTTGTTATAGTATGAGTAATTGAAACCAATTTTAGTTCGCTTATTCTCTCCGATTTTATCTACGAAATAGACACCGGCAGTCAAAGTTCTTGGGATACCACTTGTATTTGATTGTGATCCTTGATCCCATCTACTTCCTCCTGAACTCTCATTCGTAAGACCGAATTTCTTCATGTCACCCCATCCAAAATTAGATCGTGGTGTGTTAGATCCTAATGCGAATACAGAAATCTTTTGTGAACCACTGAACTTGTTTAATAAAAGTTCTCCTTCGTAGAAAGGATTTGTTCCCAATTCGCCATCAATAGGTGTCATGGCAAAATCGGATGCTCCAGAAATTCTACCGAAGTATCCTTTTTTAGCAGAATCTTTTAGCTTTAAATCAAGAACTTGAATCTTCTCATCATCGCCTCCAATCCCTTCGTCGTTCTCTTTTTCATAGATCTCTACGGTCTGGACTCCATCTGCGCCAAGGTTTTGAGTAGCGATCGTTGGGTCAGTTCCGAAGAACTCATCGCCATCTACTAGTACCTGACTGATTTCTTGCCCTTGAGAGGTGATCTTCCCATCCTTATCGACTGTAATTCCTGGTAGTTTTTTCAGTAGGTCCTCCACGACAGCTCCTTCATGTGTAGCAAATGAGTCTGCTGCATATACGAGGGTGTCGCCACGATAATAAATAGGGTCTTTGTAGGCATAAATCACGACTTCCTCCAAGTCCTGAGACTTCTTTGGCATTATAATAGATGGAATAATTATCTCTTGATTATCCTCAGATCCAAATATGTAATACGTTTTTTCATCGTAGCCTTGAGCTTCAATAATCAAAGAGAAAGTGTCAATTTTCACCCCCTTGATATCGAATTTCCCGCTTGCATTTGTTCTAGCAAATCCCAACAGCATTGAATCCTTAATTCGGATAGCCATTGCAACAGCGTTGTAGAGTGGTTGTGCTCCGGCAGTATCGAATACTGTTCCTGTGACTTTCATTTCTTGCCCCCAAGAAAGAGAGAAGCAAAATACCATTGCCAGTGTTAGAATAAATTTGAATCGTTTCATCATGTAATTTTAATCAGGCTACAAGTATAGGTAGGATGATTGCTCTATTCGGAACAAAAATGTTGGTTGGTACAATTGCGGGATAAAGGGTTTTTATCGGTTAGCGCCTACTTTTTGATAATAGATAGTAGAATTTGTTGGGATCCACCATCGTCCATGGCAGTTCCGAATTCCACCTCCAATGGCGTACCGATCATTTCTTTTTCGTTTGCACGTAATTCTTTTATAAGTGCACTTTCACGTTGGACAACAAGTGAGCTTGCAAATCCAACCTTCTTATTCTCACCAACTATGAGGTAAGTGAATTGACCGAATTCTACGAAACCTTGAAAAGTAGTTTCAAAATTCCCTTCTTGGTTTACAACATCAAAGGCTCTAGCATCAGAACAGTCACTGTTTTTAACAACCGTGTAAGCTTCTTGATCCAAATAATCTTCAAACATTGCTGTTCTGCGCTTACTTAAGATCACTTTTGCGTCAGCGTCATAATAAGAAAGCACTTCGACAAAGTATGAACTATCGTTTATTGATTCTTCAAAAAATTGCTTTGAAGCGCATTTAATTTCGTCTTTATAATAGAATACGTTTGATACGATTGAATTAGTTCCGGGTCGAACCATTAGCTCTTCAATTTTTAGAACTTCGCTAGAATCAGTTAGGAACAAATTGACTTGAACCATTTCCTCTCCACTATCAGATCCTTTGGTGTAATATAAACTGCTAGCGAGCTCCAATTCGTCGTTCAAATCTATCTCCATAAGATAGGCTTCAAGCTCATCGTTTGATGGTGTCTCAATTACTGGCTCATCAGTTTCATCTAAATCAGTGACGACTTCATCAGTGTTACAGCTAGCGCATGTTAAAATTAAAATGAGCGTGGTGAGAGGGAATAAGTACTTGATCATAAGGGTCTTCGTTTTAAAGAAAATGTATTGGAGCATAAAAGTAACAAGAATAGCTACGATTTCTTGTGAAATGAGAAAAGAGTACGTATATTTGTGGCCGCTAAACCTTTGAGTTTAGAACATATCGCGGGGTGGAGCAGTTGGTAGCTCGTCGGGCTCATAACCCGAAGGTCGTCAGTTCGAGTCTGGCCCCCGCTACTAAAGACGACTCATCGGTATTTTTTATCGGTGAGTCTTTTTTTTGCCCCTCTGTGTCCGTTATAAAGACTGATTTTTAGGGGAATTTACTTTCAATAAAATGAAGTTCTTCAATGGTTATTTCCTAATTACTCATAGCTGACTTGTACAAGAAGCGTAGCGAGGTATGAGTTATGATTTA
>Ga0228674_1001430_pt1 | contig 14195 bp, 12 predicted proteins | sample 1D_rmetaG_FD_189054 | JGI IMG/M metagenome (GOLD analysis project Ga0228674, IMG submission 189054) | Seawater microbial communities from Monterey Bay, California, United States - 1D_r | ecosystem: Environmental > Aquatic > Marine > Coastal | place: USA: California | collected 2016-09-26
CACGAACCACCGATGACGAAAGCAGGAAGTCGTGCGATTCGCGGGCCAGTTCGTCGTCGAGAAGCTTGAGGCTGCCGTAGGCGGCCATGGCTTGCAGCTGGTTGCGGGCGGCACGCTCAATCAGCACCGACAGGTAGAGACTTTCCTCGACGCTAGTGGTGGCGGCTAGGAAACCGTGGCTTACCAACAATATAGTGCGCTTGGTGCCAAGGGCTTCGGAGATGATCTCGCCTTCTTGGTCAGCGATGGGCAAGCCAGGCCATTCGGAGAGGAAGGCGCAGTCGTCGTGGAAGGGGGTGGCGTCCATGTGCGCGATGGCCAGCGGCTGGCCAGTCATGGACAGGGTGGACACGGCTGGTGGGTGGGTGTGGATGATGCAGTTGACCTCGGGACGGCGACGGTACACCCATAGGTGGAAGCGAATAGCCGGGTTAGGCACTCCGCGTCCTTCCAAAACCTTCAATTGATCGTCAATTCGGATGACGTCATTGGCGTCGATCTCGTCGAAGCCGCGTGCCAGGGGTGTGGTCAGGAATGTGCCGTCTTCCTGGCGCACGGTGATCTGGCCTGCCAGGGTTTCAGAGTGGCCCTCGGCGGCCAAGATGTTGCACGACAACGCGATCTTTTCCCTGATGCTCCAGTTGCCGAAATCTAGTCCTGAGGCCATGCGGTTCAGTGCCTGGCTGGAGACGTCTTGCTTGGTGGATTCCATGGTGTTTCCTCCCCGGTTGATTGTGGTAGGGGAAGCTTAGCGCCGCGTGGCGTGCGCCGATGGCACCAGCGCGCCAGCGGGGATGACTGTGGCTGCCTTGCTAGTGGCGTGCCTGGCGCATTACGGAGGGGGCCTGGCCGTAGCGCTGGCGGAAGCTGCGGCTGAAATGGCTAGCATTGTTGAAGCCGGCGCGGAAGGCGATGTCGGCCACCGACAGGTGCGCCAGCGCCGGGTTGCCCAGTTCGCCATGTGCATGAGCCAGGCGTCGCTGCAGCAGGTAGCTACCGTATTGCAGGCCGCGCCGCTCGAACAGCCGGTGCAGCAGCCGGGACGAGATGCCCATAGCTTGCGCGACCTGGGCAACCGTGAGTTCGGGGTTGCACAGCAGGGTGTCGAAGGTCGAGACCAGGGTATGCCAGCGGGCTTGGCCGCGGTCAGGGGCGGACAGGAGGGGCGCCTGCTGCTGCGATTCGGCGCAGGCGGCCGAAAGCATCGAGACGAAGGCTTGCTCAGCATGCCAGGCGGTATCAGCGCAGCCGCCGGCCAGCTCGGGCAGGGCCGGTAGCACTTGCTGGGCATAGTGCCAGACGGCTTGGCGCAGGGCGGAGTCGCGGCGCGCCATGGTGAACACGAAGTGTTGCAGCTTGTTGACGTGGGCGCCGTGGAAGCGGCTGAAGGAAAAGCGCAGCAGCAGGAAGCGGCAGGCGCTGTCCACACTCACACTGGAGGGCATACGGGCGTTACGATAAAACACATCGCCGCAGCCGAAGTGCAGCTGCATGCCATTCTGCTCGACCGTGCCATTGCCTTCGAGCACGATGGAGGCTAGCACGTCGTCGGACTCCAGGCGGGCGACATGTTCCCATTCATGGCGCACGATGGTGCCGGCCGGCAATTGTGCCATTAGCATCACGCCGCCGCCCATGAGACGACAGGCAGACAGCGTGCCGGAGAAGGCATGCTGGCTTCGCAACTCTCCCGGGATGACCAGGTCGTCCAGCGCGTATTTCATGTGGTGCATGGACAGCGCATTAACTGGCTGCAGGGCTGGCATGTAAGGCAAGGCGAAGAGCAGGGAATTCATGGCAGGGCCTTTGGCAAAAAGACGGCTGGGGTGATGATGCCATGACACAAGCAATTTTCGTGCATGTTCGACAGGCTGCTGCCTGTACCCTATCGCGCCGGATCGCCGAATTCGAGGAAGCGCTTGTCGTATGACCTGCTCCCCACGTTTAGGACACAATCCTGCTCAAGACAGCGAGCAGACTTGAACTGCCCCATAAAGTTGGACAGTACATTTCCTACCTGAAGGCCTGAGCCGGTACTGCACCAGACTCAGGCCTTTCAAGTTTCAACTTCAGTTTCAAAATGGAGAGGGTCAATTCTGCGATCAAATCAACAGACCCTCTCGGCAATCCGATCCATCAAGCGCTACTTGAAGGAAGACGATGATCGATACTCACGCGGCGTCTTCCCGTAAAGCAGGCGAAACGCCTTGCTGAAATGCGCGAGATCGTTGAATCCCCGGGCCAATGCAATTGACGAAATGCTTAGTGCAGCCAGCCGAGGATCGACCAGATCTTCAGCAATCAACTGCAATCTGCGGCGCCAGATCAACCGCGACAGGGATGTCCCCTCCTTTTCCAGCAACTGGTTGATGTAACGCGAAGACAAACGCAACGCGCTTGAAACAACCGATGGACTCAACTCCGGATCGTTGATGTTCCTTTCGATAAAAGTCTTCACACGGATCATCGCGGCTGTCTTGCATTCGGACGGCTGCAGCGGCATCCGCTGGCTCGCTTCGGTCAACATCGCGCCGATGAGATCGACCAGATTCTGCCGGATGCGATAGGCCATGACGCTATCAAGCTGGTGCGTGCGCTTCGAGAGCTGCGACAGGTAGGTCAGCACCAGAGGGAACACTTCGCTACCTGCGGAATAATCCTGCGCGACCAGTCCGTCGAGTCCCCTGACGCCATCGCTCAAGGCGGCGTAGGGCAACTGCAAGACCAGCAGACGGAAGGTCTCCCGAAAGTTGAGCTTGTAAGGCCTGGCGGCATTGCAGAAGGCGCCTGCGCCTTCCCTGAAGGAGACACGCCGGCCGTCTTGCTCGGCCTCCCCCTCTCTTCCACTGAGCAGGAAATTGAAAATCAGAGATTCGCTCCCGCCACGGGCAACCATGTCGGCCGTGCGTATCGCACTATGCGGACTCGCGTGGATCAGCGAGATGTTGATGCCGGCCAATTCGATGCACGTCATTTCCGCCTCGAATGTGTCCACCGAAGGTGTCCTGAAGTCCAGCGGAAGAATTCTGTCTGCAACCAGTTCGTGCCAATACGCCAGATGATCAGGCTGCTGGGCTGAACGAGTCGACATCGTCGTGACCGGCGGTTTCTGTACTGGCTGGGTGGATTCGATCGTATGCATGATGGTTCTCTGAATCTCTGAGACAGCTTCACCCTTGTGGCGATGCGGCGCAGCCCCTCTCGCGAACGCTCTGTCCGGCGTTCAGAAGATGCGAAACAGCCTCTCGGATTTCTTCAATGTCATTGCCTGACCATAGGCCCGAAGGGCGAAATACGATCAAACAAGGTCTCCTCAGGCGCTAGCAATTTTTAAGCCTGAATTATCTATTTTTCTGCCGGGCAATCTGCGCTCCGGCGATATCTCCGACTGGAACAAGTGGCAGTTCCTGATCAGACAAGTACTCCAATTCATCCAATCGAATGTGCCTTCTCAACCAAGTGAAAACGATGGCGGGACGGCATAGTTCGACCCGTCATTGCGGAAACAATATACACCGTTGCGCAGCATCCAACACCACGAAAGGGGTCCTAGAATGAGTCCAGAAGAACAGCGTGATCTGATGCAACCCGCCACCGGCGGATCAGCCAAGGAGATGTCCCGACGCAGGTTCCTGCACTACGCGGGAGCCTTGGGCGCAGCAGTCGCCGGTGTCAGTCCGGCAGCCATCGCGGCAAGCGAAAAGGTGATACGGATTGGCTATATCACTCCAAAAACGGGGCCATTTGCACCATTTTCGGAAGCTGACGATTTCATTTTGGCGCAGGTCCGCAAGGCCGTCGAAGGTGGCATTGACATTGGTAACACGCGTTACCGTGTCGAAATCCTCGTACGCGATGACCAGAGCAGCCCGGACCGGGCGTCGAACCTGGCCGCCGAACTGATCAACAAGGACAACGTTGATCTGATGCTGGCGCAGGTTGCGCTGGGACCCAACGTCGCACAGCAGTGTGAGCTCAACGGGGTGCCCTGTATTTCCACCATGGGTCCCTGGGAAGCATGGATGTTTCCCATCAAAGGCAACCCGGCAACCGGGTTCAAGAATATCTTTCACTTCTTCTGGGGCGTCGATGATATTGCCGCCGTCTATCTCGATATCTGGAAGGACTTGCCGGTTAGCCGTTCGGTAGGCATGTGCTGGTCGAACGATGTGCCGGGCAACGCAATGCGTGATCGCAAGCTCGGCATGCCACCCTACTTTTCGAAGGCTGGCTACAAGCTTGTCGAAGCCGGCAAGTTCGCCGTCGGAACTGACGATTTCTCCACACACATTCAACTCTTCAAGCGGGAAAACGTCGACATCGTCACAGGTCTGTTCAATCCTCCTGAGTGGGCCAGCTTCGTGAAGCAATCAGCCCAGATGGGTTACCGGCCCAAAGTGGCGACCATCGCCAAGGCTCTGCTGTTTCCTGCCGGAGTCGATGCACTGGGTGCAAAGGCAGATGGCATGTCCACTGAAATCTGGTGGACTCCGGCCTATCCATTCCACTCGAGCATCACCGGGCAGAGCGCCAAGCAGCTCGGCGACAGCTACGTATCAACGACACGGCGTGCATGGACCCAGCCACTGGGAGTGGTCCATGCATTGTTCGAGACAGGTCTCGCAGCACTCAAGGCAAGCGGTAACCCCAACAATCCCAAGGCAGTCGCCGACGCCATCCGCACCATGAAGCTCGATACCGTCATAGGCCGCCTCGACTTTACCTCCAGCGGTATCAAGAACGTATCGAAGATCCGCGTGGCGGGTGGGCAATGGCGCCTCAATGGAGCGGGCAAGCCGGAGATTTTCGTCACCAACAACCGTACGGCGCCCGAGATCCCCGTACAGCGTCCGTTTGAATTGCTCAAGTCGGTCTGACATGTTGCTCCAGCTATCAGATGTCCGTAAAAGCTACCGTGACAACGTGGTGTTGCACGGAGCCAGCCTGTCGTTAGCCGAAGGCGAACTGGTCGGCATGATTGGACCCAACGGGGCGGGCAAGAGTACCTTGTTCGGCACGATCTCGGGCGAACATCGTTGCGACGCCGGCAAGGTTCTGCTGGATGGCGCCGATATCACCTCCCTCAGTGCGGAGCAGCGCTGCTGGGCAGGCATCGGCCGGACCTTCCAGATTCCCCGTCCCTTCCTGGGCATCACGGTCTACGAGAATGCGCTCGTCGCAGCCACTTTCGGTGCCGGATTGCACGGCCGCGCAGCGGCAATCCAGGCGGTCGATGCCATCCACCAATGCGGGCTGGCTGCATGGGCCAATCGGCCCGCTGCACAACTGACCTTGCTACAGCGCAAGCGTCTGGAGCTGGCGCGAGCAATCGCTACCCGGCCTCGCTTGCTGCTGCTCGACGAAATCGCAGGCGGCCTCACTGATGGCGAGGTGGCGGAATTGCTCCTTCTGGTGCAATCCATCAACCGCACCGGCACCGCCGTGCTTTGGATCGAACATCTGGTTCATGCGCTGGTAGCGGTAGTGAGCAGACTGGTGGTGCTCAGTGAGGGAAGGATACTCGACGAGGGTGATCCACAAACCGTGCTGAATTCGCGACTGGTTCGCGAAACCTACCTGGGCAGTGATCCCGCATTGGATATGGAGTCCGATCATGCTGCGCGTTAACGGCTTGAGTGCTTACTATGGTCTGTTCCAGGCTCTCTTCGGTATCGATCTTTACGTCCGACCCGGAGAAACGGTGGCGCTCATCGGGGCCAACGGCGCAGGGAAATCCAGCCTTTTGCGCGCTGTCGTGGGGTCCATCAGGTGTGGAAGGTCGCAACTCCATCTTGATGGAAAAGCGATTGGTGGCGAATCCGAATGCGCTCAACTCGCAAGGGGCATTGCACTGGTACCCGAGGGACGCAAGCTGTTTCCCAGCCTGAGCGTTCTGGAGAATCTCCAGGTGGCTGCGCGCAACGGACGCGCTGGAGTGTGGACGGTGGAGCGGGTATTGAGAGAGCTGCCGGTACTGGACCAGTTAAAGCACCGCCCGGCCACCTCCTTGTCGGGCGGCCAGCAACAACTGGTCGCATTGTCACGCGCGCTGGTGACCAATCCGGCCTACCTGCTGTTCGATGAAGTCTCGCTGGGACTATCGCCACTGGCCGTCAATGACGTCTATGCATTGATCAGGCAGATCAAAAACGAAGGAATTTCCATTCTTCTGGTGGAGCAAAACCTGCATCGCGCCTTGGCTGAGTCGGATCGCTACTACTGCATTCAGAAAGGTCGAATTTCCCTCGCCGGAATTTCCTCGGAAGCCGATCAAGACCAAGTTACCCACGCCTATTTTGGAGTCACCGATGATCGTATGGATTGAAACCTTCATCAACGGCATCACGCTCGGTGCGCTGTACGGGTTGTTCGGACTCGGCCTGAGCTTGAGCCTGGGCGTCATGCGCATGATCAATATCGCCCATGGCGATCTGATCGTACTGGGCGCTTACCTGGCCAGCATAGTGATGGCGGCCTTGCACTGTGGACCGTTCACATCGCTGCTGATCGTGCTCCCCGTCATGTTCTGCATAGGCTGGCTGTTGCAGCGGTGCCTGCTCAATTTCGTCGTCGGACTCGATCCGCTGGCGCCGCTGTTGTTGACCTTTGGCTTGTCCATCGTGCTCCAGAATCTCCTTCAAGAGATCTTTACCGCAGATACACGCAGCCTTCCCTCCGGAGATATCTCCCTGGCCGGTTTGCAGCTCGGAGGAGTGTCATTGGGCTTGCTGCCGGTGCTGACCACCGTCATCAGTGTGCTGGTCTTTGCGGCAGTGAGTCTGTTGCTCTCACGCACCAGCGTGGGTCGCCAGGCACGCGCAGTCGCTGATGACCTCTCAACGGCGCGACTGGTCGGTATCGATGGCCATCGCTTCTTTGCCCTGGTCACCGGCTTCATCATGGTGGCGGTATCGCTGGCCTCAGTGCTGTACGGCATCCGCGCACCGTTTTCCCCGACGTCCGGACCAGAGCGCCTGCTGTACTCCTTCGAAGCGGTAGTGCTGGGGGGACTCGGCAATGTCTGGGGCACCTTGCTGGGTGGAATGGCCATTGGCATCGCACAACTCATGGGAGCCAAGGTCAATGCCAGCCTGGGTCCATTCTTCGGGCACCTGGTGTTCCTGGTGGCTTTGATCGTTCGTCCGCAAGGACTGTTTTCCCGAGCCAAATCATGACTTCCTTCACTGTCTCCAGCTCTCGCACGGCCACGCGCGTAGCAGGCACTCTTCTGCTGGCCATGCTGCTTCTCGCACTATTGGCGATACCCTGGTTGACGGGGTTTTCCACCCAGCGCCTTCTGGTAGAGGCGATGACCATGTTTGTCATCGCGCTTGCGTGGAACCTGCTGGCCGGATTTGGTGGCCTCATCGCCATCGGCCAGCATGCATTCATTGGCGTGGGTGCCTACAGCTTGTTTTTCCTCTCCAACTCGCTGGATTGTGCTCCCTGGCTGTTGCTGCCCCTGGCAACCCTGTCCGCACTGGCTTTTGCGCTGCTATCGGCTTGGCCCATGTTCAGGTTGAGTGGTCCCTATTTTGCCGTAGGGACCTGGGTACTGGCGGAAATGCTGCGAATCGCTGCGCAAAACACCGATGTGCTGGGCGCAGGCTCGGGACTTTCCCTGGACGCGATGAACAATATTGATCGCTGGACTCGCAATGCGGGTTCTTACTGGGCCGCGCTGGCACTGTGCATTTCGGCTGTCGTGGTAGCGCGCATGACCTTGCGCGGCCGGATTGGATTGGCGCTCATGAGCGTAAGGGACTCGGAAGTGGCGGCCACCGCATGTGGTGTGTCAGTGCGAAAAGCCAAGTTGTGGATCTGGCTGATTGCCGCCGCCATGACGGGAACTGCCGGTGCACTGGCCTACATCAACACCTTGCAGGTCACTCCGGACGCTTCATTCTCACTGAACTGGACTGCTGCGGCGATCTTCATCGCTGTGCTGGGTGGCATCGGCACGCTCGAGGGGCCATTCCTGGGCACGCTGCTCTATTTCTTCCTGCGCGAGAGCTTCAGCGCTTACGGCGCCTGGTACTTCATCGGCCTGGGCAGTCTGGCCATCTTCGCGATGCTGTTTTCTCCTGGTGGCGCATGGGCGCCGATCAAGCGACGCTGGGACTGGGACCCGCTTGGATTGCGTCGACTCATGCCCACTGACGCCACACCGACCCTGTCGCTGAAGACCGGCGAAGCACCCCCGAATATGGCACGCCCCCCTCAACGGACGCAGTGATCTGTATCAAGCAGAAAGGGCAATCACGAGCTTGCCCCAGAGTTTGTCCCAATTTTCTCCACCTATCACTCAACTCTCACGGGAATAGAAATGAAACCCTTGCAACGTTTTGGAATGATGCTGTTGGCTGCCTCACTGTCCTCATTGGCACAAGCTACCGAAGGAGGTGGCTCGACCTATGCCTCCGGTGGAGACAATTTTCTGCTGGGCGCAGTGCCCCCACCCGGTCTCTACGTACTTCAGTTTGCCAACTTCTATTCGAGCACCCGCTCCATTGACAACAATGGCAACGCGCGCCCGATTCCCGGCTTCTCGGTCCATGGCAACGTCCTGGCTACCCGTATCGTCTGGTCCACGCCTTATCAGTTACTGGGCGGGAACCTGGTCATGCATACCATCCTGCCTATTGCCAATCTCTCGGTGGAAGCCGGCGGTAGTAGCCAGACCAAGACTGGTATCGCAGACGTCACCTTCGGACCGGCCATCGCCAATCACTACTCCGAACATCTGCACAGCGTGTACGGTTTTGATCTGGTGGCACCTACGGGGGCCTACAACAAAAACGACCTGACCAACATCGGACGCAATTACTGGTCCTTGCAGCCGCTCTTTGCGATGTCATACACGGACAAGAACGGCTTCAATGGCGACTTCAAAGCGACCCTCAATCTCAACCAGACCAACTCCGCTACCCAGTACCGCAGTGGTACCGAGTTCAATCTTGATTATGCGGCTGGCTACAGCGTTGCCCGGGATTGGGTGGCTGGTGTGAGCGGCTACTGGTACCGCCAGGTCAAGGACGATTCGCAGAATGGCGTCACCGTCGCCAACGCACGCGGTCGTGCCATGGCCATCGGTCCATCGGTGAAGTATGACAATGGACGCGGATTCATCCTGACCGCGAAAGTCCAACGCGAAGTGGCCGTGCGCAATCGCACCGAAGGCACTGCCATTGATTTTCGTGCCTCCATTCCGTTCTGAAGGAAGAAAGCCGTAGCCGCAAGACTACAGGTTGTTGCACGGCAGGGACGTGGAGCGTCCCTGCACATTGATATATATTTTTTTGGATCCAGATCATGAGCTCTACCCACCCGAAGTACAAAGTCGCAGTTGTCCAGGCTGCCCCCGTTTTCATGGACCTGGACAAGACGATAGACAAGACCCTGCGCTTCATCGAGGAAGCCGCTGGTCAAGGCTGCAAACTCATCGCCTTTCCGGAGACCTGGTTGCCAGGCTACCCCTTCCATATCTGGCTGGGCGCTCCGGCGTGGTCCATCGCTCGTGGCTTTGTACAACGCTACTTCGACAACTCGCTCGCGTATGACAGCCCCCAGGCGAAGCGGATCGTCGATTGCGTCAAGAAGAACGGCATCACTGTGGTTCTGGGGCTGTCGGAGCGCAGTGGAAGCACCCTGTATATCGGCCAGTGGCTGATCGGCCCCGATGGCCAGACCATCGCTCAACGTCGCAAGCTGCGCGCCACGCACGCAGAACGTACTGTCTTCGGAGAAGGCGATGGCAGCGACCTGGCAGTTCATGCGCGAGAAGATATCGGGCGTTTGGGAGCACTCTGCTGCTGGGAACATCTGCAACCCCTCAACAAGTACGCCATGTACGCACAGAACGAGCAGGTCCATGTGGCAGCCTGGCCCTGTTTCTCGCTGTATGAGCCGTTTGCTCCCGCCCTCGGATGGGAGGTCAACAATGCGGTAAGCCGTGTGTATGCTGTTGAGGGATCCTGCTTCGTGCTGGCACCCAGTTGCGTGATTAGCCAGGAAGCGGTTGACGAACTCTGCGATACCGCCGACAAGAAAAACCTGATCCATGCAGGAGGCGGGCACTCCGTCATTTACGGACCTGACGGAAGCTCCTTGACCCCGAAAATTCCGGAGACGGAAGAGGGATTGCTCTTTGCCGAGCTTGATCTTGGCGTCATCAGCATCGCAAAGAGCGCAGCCGATCCGGCAGGTCACTATGCGCGTCCGGACGTGGCCCGGCTATTGCTCAATCCCAAGCGCCACCGCCCTGTTGAATTTTTTTCTGCGACAGGCACGCCTGTGCAAGAGGCTATGGAAGCCCTGCCGTCTCTGAAGAGCACAGACGATGAGAGCACACCGAGAGAGCGCGAAGCTTGAAGTGATCATTGCCAGCAATCCCGCAATAGCTTCGCGCACATGATGAAAGGGGGGAAGATTGATCTTCCCCCCTTTCTCTTCCGGCTCCCCACCTGATGTGCTTACTTCCGATTGAGCACTGCGTCCTGCTTCATCTTGACCAGCTCGTAAAGCGCCGTGACGGTAGGAACGGAAACGCCACAGCCGCGCGCCTGTTCGGCGACGGCGCCATTGATGAAATCGATTTCCGTCTGTCTGCCTGCCTCGATATCCTGCAGCATCGATGGCTTGTGGTTGACGTGCATCCTGAAGGCATCCAGGAGGGCCTCCTCCACCTTCGCCATGCGGGCGGGAATCTGGAGCGCCTGAGCTACGGACACCGTTTCAGCGGCAATGCGCATCGCCAATGCTCGCCCTTGCTCGGTCGATCCAGCCGTACCGACCGTACAGCCGATAACCGCGCACACCGAGTTGAGTGCCGCATTGAAAGCGACCTTTTCCCAGATGGCAGCTCGTACCTGGGGATCAGCACTGCAATTGAGTCCGGCTGCACTGAAGATTTCCGCCACTCGGCTGACTTCCGGCCGCTCCTTGCCCGACATAGTCCAGATCCTGACATAACCCTCCCCATGACTATGCACCACCCCCGCAGACTTGAGATCCGCAGGGAGATTGGTCATCCCGACAATGATGCGCTCGCTCGGAATGACCTCGGAAATGATTTCCGCATTACCCAATCCATTCTGCACGGATAAGGCCCAGGTATCCTGGCCCACAAGATGGGAGATGCTACGTACTGCGCTTTGGGTATGCAGGCTCTTGGTAAAGAACACGATGAGGTCAAACGGCTCGGCAAAGGAGTCAGCCCTGCCTACCGGGACTCTTACCGTATGGGTGCCACTGTCATCGGAAAAGGCCAGGCCGTTATCGCTGATCGCCGCTATCGTAGCGGGCGCGACTTCGATGAAACTGACCTTCTGTCCGTTCAACGCAAGACGCGCACCAAATAGTCCGCCCATGGCGCCAGCGCCAACAATGGCAATGTTCATGCTTGCTGCTCCTTCTCTTGATGTTTGACGGTCGCCGCTGCGCGGGGAATATGCTTGCTCACCATCAGCAGGGTCACGAAGACGAACAGCATCGCCCCTCCCAGCATGGCGAGATAGCCGGAAGCGCCACCTTGGGTGATCACGATGGCACCCGCAAATGCACTGAGGATGGCCCCCAGGCGACCGAATGCCAGCGCGCCCGCCGTACCGGTCGCGCGGACCTGGGTCGGATAGATATAAGCGCAAAGCGCGTACATGGTGCATTGGACGGCGTTGACGAACAGTCCGTGCAAGCCGATCCCCGCAACCAACAGGGTCGTCTGGCTGCTCACGTCCAGGCTGCGCAACGCAAATGCAGTCCCTGCGGCGGCCAGGCAGCAGAGCAGCATGGGAACACGTGAGCCGAAGCGGCCGATCACTACCGCGCACAGCAGTGCGCCAAAGACGCCGCCGATGTTGTAGGCCGTGAGGCCGTTGGCGGCCACCGATGGGCTGAGGCCTTCGCCTGCCAGCATCGTCGGGAGCCAACTGAATGCGCTATAGACGGCCAGCAGGTTCATGAAGAAAGCGAGCCAGATGGCAATGGTGTCGCGTGCCCTTCCCTCAGCAAACAGCGCACCGAATCCTGCCTTGGGTTGGGAATCCTGTTCACGCGCATCGGTGAAGCGCATCCCCGCGGAGATCGTGCGGGACATGCGCGCAAGCAGGGACCGCAACTCATCCCAACGGTCGGGTTGGCGTGCCAGGTATCGTGGCGACTCCGGAATGCAGAACCATAACAGTACCGAAAATGCCACCGGCAGCATGCCGCCCAGCAAGAAGAGGCCACGCCAGCCATAGTGGGGCAGCACCAGGTTGGCGAAGAGACCGGCCAACATTCCTCCCAAGGGAACGCAGACGATGGTCGCGGTGACGGCAAAGGTACGTATCCGGGCCGGACTGAATTCTGCCGTAATCGTGGTAGAGACAGGCAGGGCACCGCCGATTCCGAGGCCGGCGAAAAAGCGCAGGATTGCAATCGTGGTGATATCCGGAGAAAGCGAGATCAGGCTGGTAGCGATCCCGAACACGAAGACACTGCCAATGATGGCCAGGCGGCGACCGAAGCGATCCGCGAACAAGCCGGCAAAGGCGCTGCCCAAGCCCATGCCGACCAGGCCCGCGGCCACAGCCGGAGCAAACGCATTGCGCGTGACGCCCCACTCCTTGATCAGGCTGGGAATGGCGAAGCCAATCAGCTGCCCGTCGAATCCGTCCATGACGATCGACAGCGCGGCCAGGATGACCACCATCTTCTGGAAGCCGGTAAACGTCCCTTCATCCAGCACGCGCCCGATGTCGACGACCTTTGCTTGATCGATCCCGTAGGTGCTCATGTGCGCTCCCGGAGCGTGTCTTCGATGGTGGCCGCGGCGAACGCATTGATGCGGATTGGATCGTGCTTGTGATGCTGGTGCCAGGATGTCATTTTCATGGCTGTCTCCTTGGTTGTATCGCACGGGTCCGGTCATTGCCGGCCCGCATTGGCGATTTTTTATAGTGATTGGCAACGCGGGACGGCGTACCGCCCCGCGTGCAGCGAACTCTCTCAGAACGGGTACTGGCGCTGCGAGGTTTGAACCGTGATCCAACGCAGATCAGTGAATTCGGCCACCCCGGCGCTACCGCCAAAATGACCGAAGCCACTGGACTTCACGCCGCCGAAGGGCATATGCGCCTCGTCATGCACGGTCGCTCCGTTGATGTGGCAGATCCCGGACTCGATACGGCGTACCAGGTTCAATGCGCGGGCGATATCACGGCTGAACAGTGCGGCCGAGAGGCCATATTCATTGTCGTTGGCACATGCAATGGCGGCATCGTCATCCTTGACCCGCACGATGGGCTTGACCGGACCGAAGGACTCCTCGTGATAGATGTCCATCTGCGCTGTGACATGGTCCAGCAGCGTGGCCGGCATGAGCGTGCTCTCGGCCTTGCCGCCGCACACCAGGCGTGCCCCCTTGGCAAGGGCATCATCGATCAGCGCGTTGCAGCGCTGCACGGTTGCCAGGTCGACGACCGAACCCAGCACGACCGGCCCTTGGCGGGGATCACCCAGCGGAAGGCTGCGCGCCTTGGCTACCAGGCGGGCGACAAAGTCATCGGCCACACGTTCGTCGACGATGATGCGCTCGGTGGACATGCAGATCTGTCCGGAGTTGGCGAAGGCACCGAAGGCCGCTGCCTGCACCGCAGCCTCGATGTCCGCATCGTGCAGCACGATGAAAGGTGCCTTGCCCCCCAGCTCCAGCACGGCTGGCTTGAGGTACTTGGCGCATTGGCCGGCGATGATGCGGCCCACGCGCGTGGAGCCCGTAAAATTGACACGACGCACTGCCGGATCGGCGATGATGGCTTCAACAATTTTTCCGGCATCTTCCGGCGCGTTGGTGATGAAGTTCACCACGCCAGGCGGCAAGCCGGCATCCTGGAATGCGTCAATGATGAGGCCATGCGTGGCCGGGCAGATTTCAGATCCCTTGAAGATCACGGTATTGCCGCAGGCCAGCGGAAGTGCGACGGCACGCACGCCCAGGATGACGGGGGCATTCCAGGGGGCGATACCCAATACGACGCCGGCCGCCTGGCGCACCCCCATGGCGAGGTTGCCTGGGACATCGGAGGGAATGAGCTGCCCCGCGATCTGGGTCGTCATCGCTGCGGCTTCGCGCAGGCCGTCGGCGGCCAGATGCACGTTGAAAGCCGCCCAGTGATGAGACGCACCGGTCTCGGAGGCCATGGCCTCCGCAAACG
>Ga0228674_1001431_pt1 | contig 14193 bp, 22 predicted proteins | sample 1D_rmetaG_FD_189054 | JGI IMG/M metagenome (GOLD analysis project Ga0228674, IMG submission 189054) | Seawater microbial communities from Monterey Bay, California, United States - 1D_r | ecosystem: Environmental > Aquatic > Marine > Coastal | place: USA: California | collected 2016-09-26
CACTAAAACTTAATCAATAAACATAGGAGTAAAGGTAGATTGTTGATTATCTATCTTATCGTCCATCATATCATAAAATATATGCATCATCCAATTACCCAGTAGCAAAGACGAGTAGGAGTCTTTCCTAGCCTTGTCTGCACCTTTTTGTTTTCTTAGGTTTCCTGGCAAATCAAAGCTTTGAGTACCCTGAGAAGAAGTGGTTACCTCTATCATTGCGCACTCTACCTTTGCTAAATCCATCATATCCTTTTGATGCTCTACGAAATCAATCATCTTAGAAGCCTCAGAAGACTCTTTATAGTTATTAACAAACTTTAAATCTTTGATTGGGATTCTTGCCTTTCTTTGTTTATGATAATCATCATCCATAGCTGCCCCTGCAAAATACATTCTTTTGTGGTCGAACGATGCCTGTAAAAGTTCATTCGCGTACCGTATCCACTTTGAACTAGGTTTTCTTAGGAACACATAATCCCTTGTGCTTTTATTGTACTGCCTCTTTAAATTGCGCAGACCTTTGTCGTATTCTTGGTGGTTATCTAAATCGGCGTCTATGACTCCTAATTTTAAATTTTTCTTTTTAAATATACTACTCTCGTTACAAGAGTTTAAGAATTGAACACCTCCATTGTAGTCACCAACTACTGCGACTATATTAAAGTTAGTCAACAAATAAGCCATGTACTTTATGTGTGTCTTTAAATTAGATCCAGAAAGAGCGTAACTATGAACCAAAGTTCCTATTTTTCTTTCTCTATTGATTTTTATAATCATAATGGCAAAGTCGTCAGACCCTTCACTCTCAGACCAAGACGGGTCAAATGCGAGTATGTATTCGTCTGAATGCTCACCATGAACCTCAACGGATTGACCTTCTCCATCTGGGATGGTACAAGCTTTCATTTTGCTAACTTTAAAGTAACCAGAACTATCGTCCGTGAACTTAGCCATAAACTCCCTATCAAACTGAGACTCACTCATTGTGGCTACAGCTTGATCAATAAGGTTTTGGTCATATAACTGAGGAGGCGCACAATCATAACTGAAATGCATTATAACTCTGTGAGCGCCATCTGAATCGTCTTTGTTCATTATGAGCCTCTCATAATCGCAATACATTTTGTATAGATGCTCAAACTTATAAGACGCAGAAGAAAGACCTATAATTTTGTTGTTGGACCACTTATGTCTATCCTTTTCTTCCATTTTACCCTGAGCAATCATTTCTGTCTCAACGTCATACATCCTCTGTCTCTCTGTCGGGTTTTCTATAACAGCAAGGAAAGGGAGTATAACCTCGTTAAGTATTTTCTCAGGCATAAGAAGAAGCTCATCAATAATCATTCTCTGAAAACGGAAACCACGAAGTTTTTCTCCATCACCAAGAGGCAGAGCAGTAATCTTACTCTCACCTATCTCCATTACCCACTGATCATTTGCTTTTGATACTCTGGTTATGCATTGAGATAGAAATTCTGCTTTTGGACTTTTTGCTATATCCTCCATCTTGCTAAATATCATTTTAGACTGACGAAACGACTTGGATATGATTCCTATGTGAACACCTTGGTTTAAAATCGCGTCTAGCATAGCAAAAATCGCCGTAGAGAAGCTTTTGGACATTCCACGACTCCATACCCCCAAAAAGTAATCGGTCTCCATCATGGCTTTAATAGCCATATGCTGGAAAGGAAACAATTCTATTCCTGTTATCATCTCAGAACAGAAAGATGGATTTTCCCTTAAAAACTTATAAAGCAATATTTTTGCCTCTTCTTCTTCTAAGTACTCATCTTCTATACCGAGTATCTCTTGGTTTATGTTTGGAAACTTTTTTTTGATTTCCTGACTTCCTTTATCCCAACTCATGATTCTTTTAAATATTTAGACCAGAAATAATGCACATCTGTATTCCATAATTGTTTCCCAAAAATAAGTAGCTTTGGAATAACTTCTTGACTCAACTCTCTTGAACCAGCGAAAACAAATTGGCAACAATCCTTGTATTGTTTCTGAATTTCCCTTACATTATGAAAAACATAATCTAATTTGTACTTTTTATAACTTTTTTGATTGTATTCTGCTATTTCATCAAACGGAAACTCCATCACAACAAACAAATAAGCACCTAAAGACCTACACCTATCCAACTCTTTACAAAAACGAGCATAACCCACCGTAGTGGTTCCACAAAAATCACCAAATGACTTTCTGTCCACGTAAGTATAATCGTAATCCTTGGATGTCACTCCATAATCACCAACATCTAATTTGTATGACTCAGAATTCTTGAAAGAAAGTGGTTGCTGCTCTCTGGTGTCAATTAATATCTTAACATCTGAATAATCATTAAAGAAACCTTTTGGCAATTGACCACTCAATAAAGGTTTTACCCCAACTGCCTCACAAGCATATGTGTAGCTGCCAAAATATTTTTTATAGGTATCAATCGACGGCAATCCAGCTGACGCCAGCTCCAACTCCGTTGGACCATAGTCAATGGCTTTGTCCATGGTTCTCCTATTGAGTAACTTTGCAATATAATCCTTAACCTCTGAATCACCTGTCTTCTCTATCCACTCCATTAACTGGTGTGGTTGAGAGAAATCTTTTTTAAAGTAATCTTTATAATTTTTGAATGGCAAAAGCTCACCAGTCAGCTTATTTTTTCGCTGATAGTGCTTCACGTAATAATCACCCAGCAACATGCTGTGTTTTTTAACGTGCGTATGTAGACTTCTTTGTGATTTGAAGTCCTCCCCGCATTCTTTGCATTTAAATGACATCGTCTTGACTTACTCCTAGTATCCTTGCTTTCCATTCAGCCATACCCTCAAGCCTTTCAGCTTCTTTTTTGATTGTGGCTTTTTGCATTTCTGCAATTCTAACCATGTTGTCTCTTTCTTCTTTTTCTTGAAATAATTGAACAATGGATAAAATCGAAGCATTGTCCTTTGTCTTCGCTTTCATTCTCTCTGACCTATCACCTTGTAGCTTTTTGGTAAGGTTCTCTATCCTTCCTTCGCATTGGTGATACTCAGAACTCTTAGCCTTAATAATTTCAGCTAGGCGTACAGACATTTCTGTTTGGTCATCAGCTATATCAAACATATCATTCAGCTTGTTAAGATGCTTGCTTACCACCTCTAAGTTGATGATCTCCTTACATACGTTAAGGTAAAGGTTTATCTCATCAGCCGTAAGATCGGGCTTATCCCACGTAAGACGAACAAATTCTTCTTCGAACAATTCTCTGTCACTTATATCGAGATAATTGTTCATTATCTTTAAGAATCTAGAGTTGGACAAATGAATACCTAGCTTTTCACAGCATATCTGATATTGCCTGTTTAATTTTGACTCGTTTAATTCTAAACCAGTTGCGTCGTTGATTTTTTTTACTATTCGACTAGTAGCTTTCGGGGCAATGTAAGAACTTAAAGCTCCACTATCTTTTGATGGCACAATGTCTGGATTAACATCTCTTATAACCTCAAGCACAGCCCTTTGCTCAAGACTAAGCGGCGTAACCCGCTTGTCTGGAAACAACAATTTTGCTATCTCCAAAGATGATAAACTGTCTTTGGCTTGTTGGATAATAAATTCCTTTTGTTCTTTAGTAAACTTGATAGGCTCTTGCTTCGCCTTAAATTTGGTGTTGAACTTGATGTCGTTTTCAATTAAATACTTTCTTACTGCACGACCTTCTTTGGTTCTGCCATCCAAATCCTCATCTCCAAAGCATTTTTGCGTCAAGACATTTAAATCTTGATACTTTTTACTGTTTTTACTTAAAAACTCCTCCTGTTCTTCAGTCAATTTCATTTTTTATAAATTATCGTTGATTACAATGTCCTTGGCTTTAATTATCTCGGCGGCTTTTTGAGTAAACATCTTCTTAAGGTTTTTAACCTGCCTGTAACCCGCTTTTCTTTTTTTCTCGTTTGTTTTGTAACCCATAAACTTGGCTACGTCCTCTTCCGAAGACTCTTCAAAAAACAACATATGATAAGCCTTATAATGAATATCTGTAAGCTCCTCTTTCATGTAAAGGTTTAGCTTCACTATGCACGAATCAAAATTCAAATTAGCATCAGGATCACTACCCATTTCATACATGTGATTCTCAGAAGGAACAGCTACCTTTAAATCAAATGCAGCCTTTTTGGTCTTCTCCCAATTCCTATACTTCTTGCACTGACCATCTTGCACCTTACTAGCGGTAAAAGAACAAGCATCATCACCCATATTAAATTCACAACTAGCACACGGCTTAATATAGTTGCCATAGTGGTTTCTTACCAGATTTCTTATCTGATTTGTAACAATAATGTTAATCCAAGGCTCCAATGGGCGCTTTTGATCCCACATGTGCCACTTATTATATATGTGCAGCTTTATAACCTGCTCAACATCCTGGAAGTCAAACCAAGAGATGCAATCTAAACGCCATCTACTTCTTTGTTTGTGAATGGCTGTTTCTATTACTTCTATATAATCCTCAAATTTTTTATCACCCTCTTCTGTCATCAATAAAGTCTTCTAAAGTTCTAGAACCTCTATTTCTAACTCTTGGGTTTTTATCCTTCTCTCCTACCAAAGACTCAAAAGAAAAAACATTATTTCCATAAGACTCTGTTTCAACTGCCAAACCCCTAATGTCTGGCACCTCATTTACAGATGTTTCGTCTTCAGCTAAAGACTCCTCTTCTATAAGTTCAGAAGCAGAATTTTTGTTAAATAAATTGTTTTTAGATGTTTTGAGACTATCTCCACCTATAGCACCTGTTTTTGTTCCGCAATTCGAACAAAACTTTGGTTTAGCGTAAGAATACTCTATCTTACTGCCACACTCAGTGCAAAAAACATGGTTCATATACCTTATTTATAATAAAAATTGGGGTTTTTTCTAAAAAAAAATCAGATATTACCGAAAACTTTATATTTTTATGCTTTTCGCAGCTCTAGCGTTTTTTCACATAAAACCTGATACTATATTATACACTAATTATCGAAATTATAACAAAATCTCTTGTATTGTGGCTCTAGAAGAAACAACATCACCACCCTGAATACCATAATCCTCAACGTTCACCTTGGCTCCAGAACCAACAACAATATCAAAACCCCCATCATACTCTGGCAGTATTCTTTCACCATCGTGATTCAATATATTTACGCCAATATCATTCTGCAATTTAATACCATCATAAGCAAACAAATTATTTAAACCAGTAGACTCTACAACCATTTGAGCTTCAATACTATCAACTAAGAAATTATTAGGCTTAGTGTTACCCAAATTATAAACAGGAGTGATATTATAAGATTTAGAATAACTTACCTTCGGAATAATCTCAGAATCCATAAAGTCATCATACAAACCGCTAATCTGACAACTAGCACCATCTACAACAGCATTACCCGACATATATTCACTATATGATTCAAATGGCGTGAAATTATCAGCCTTTACTGCTTTTTGAGACGGAGGATCATAACAACTAAAATTAGCACTACACCTCACCGCATTCAAAGCAGAAATTTCAATATTATAACTAGTCAGAAAACATTTATTATAAAAATTACCCCCAATCTTTATTGGAAAGAAATTCGACCCCGAATTATTACCACGAACATACGCATTGTCCTGATCAAACTCATTAGAATCACTCAAGAAAGAATAAACAGTATTACCAGCCCCCTCTCTAGGATTAGGATAAAGCAAAAAATCAAATGAAATACTACACCCCAAATCTGCAGTATACGCAAACTCCCTATCTCTATTAATAGGTTGACCCAGCTTTCTGTTGGGTACAGATGCTGTAGAATAATTCACATTCGCACGTTCAGCATATATCATATGGCTCTTATGATAACCAAACTGACTTGTGAATGATCTGTTTCCATGACCAATATATACAGGGAAATTCTTATACGTCATGCTTGTTTATACACCATTTCGCAGCTTTTCTCTCTTCTAAATCTCAAAGTAATCGCGGCGTATGAATTATTATATATTTCTTTTTTTAAAATACCCCCACCGATTTTTTCCCACTCCACGCTTTGTGGCTCACAATTTTTTTCATTTTTTCTCATTAATGGGGGAGGGGCGCCAGCCCCCATCACTTATACTAAATTGCCATTGATAGATTGAAGAATGACTCCCCGCCGCGATTTCTAACAATTACCCCCTAACAGTTTTTGTTTAATGGGGTAGGGTCATCTGTTAGACTAATTAAGGCTTAAAACCTCTCTAGTTTCACCCCCTCCGTGGAACATCTGCTGTGGAACATCGTAAGTCATTGATGCTCAACGATATAGTAATCGAAAATAAATAAAGATTCTGCTTCTCTTTTTGCTCCCCTGTGGTATAATACAGCCATGAAAGAGAACGAAACACAACGACTCCTCCGCCAGATGGTTGCCAACACTAACCTCTGGTGCGCAGAGCAAGACGCAATCAACGAGCGTCTCAAGCGTGAGCAGGACGCAGAACAGCATCTCGCCTCCGAAAAAATAATCGCAGAAAAGACTAAAAAGATCTTGCAAGGTGCATGATCTTACTGTAAAATATCGCCAACGAAAAACACTACCACTATGAAAGCACTATCCACTCAACTCAACGCCTTCCATCTCTCATTCAATAGCATGACTGCTTTTGACTTCCGCAGATTCCCTACGTTCTCTCATGTCGAAAGGAATGTCCATGCAGACAAGCAAGGCTGGGATGCTTATGTATACTTCAACGATGGCGAGAGCGTTCACGTTCACTGTAAAGGATATCTCGTCACGCTTAACGGAGAGCGATTCAATCACGGAGACATCAACGAGGCTTGTGTCTTGTCTGCAGGTCAACCAACTCGTCACCCTCGCAACTACTAACATCTAACCACTAATAATAATACTATGGAAAATATACTAACAGGAACAGAGTTCCAATTCAATTGCTCCGAGCGTGGAGCTTATACCGCCCAGATCTCTAACATCGACATTGACGGCATTGATCTTCGTGATGCGCCCGACTTCGTTGATGCCTACATCATGGATGCCCGTGTCGATGGTAGACAAGCTACCGATGAAGAGCTTGATCAAATGAATGATGATGGTGAGTTTCGCTATGGTCAGGTAATGGAATCACTATACTAACATCTAACGTCACAAGTGTAGCCGATGCTACCGAGAGCGAATCAAACTTCAAATCCGACACTGAATAACCAAACAAAAATGAACCAAGGACGGGTAGCAGTCGGACTACCACGACTTGTTCGACATTAAAATCATGGACAAACCAAAATACACAAAAAGAGAGGAAGAACTACTACGAGAGAACCGCGATCTGAGGATCAAGGTTAAGCAGCAAGAGCAGGAAATTCTAGACCAAATATCCCATTCGGGAGTTTGGGTTAAACAGCTAAAAGCGAAGTCGCAACAGGTGATTGACTTACTCAACAAGTATGAACCCGACCCATACGAGTCGAACAGAATAGATACTAATGGATACTAGAATGGATACTAGAACAAAGACATACCGAGGCAACTTCACGCCTAAGGCGAGAGTCTACCACTACGCAGTAGATAACGTAATAAACAAAGCAAAGGATGATATCCTCGACTTTGGAGCAGGTAAACATCGCTACTGGGAGAAGGCTCTCTCTTATAAGAACTACCACATAGATAGTTATGACCTATCTCTAACAGACCGCACCCTGCGCCCATACTATACAGTGATCCTGGTGTCTAACGTCTTGAACGTGCAAGAGACACGCGACCAGCTAAGAGAAACACTAAAACAAATCATTGGTTTCTCTAAGTCAGGCACACGCATTGTGTGGAACTATACTGATTCACCTCGTAAGATGCCCACTCTAACAAATGACGATATGGAATGGCTGATGGAATTCCAGGCGCAAGACAAAGGCTATACTGTTCTAACAAAAGAAGTGCAAAAGAATCTCTATGTCACCACGCTAATCTAACAGCTCTCTAACATCTAACAGTTTTTTCATAGTGCAGTAGTGCGCCTCGTCCCTAGTAGTGTGGGGGCGGGGCATTTCTCTAACAGAAAAACCTCTGTAAGTCATTGATACTCAACGAGTTACGGCGCGGCTGCCCCCGCAGGGTCGTAAGTCCTTGATACTCAACGAGTTATGTAAGTTAAAAAAATCGTAACTCATTGATACTGAACGAGTTAGATAGTAAAGAAAAACAAAATAATCCTTGCGGTTATGCACCTGTTAGAGTATAATTAAGCCATGAAAGCAACACTACTACTCGCTCTCCTCATTACCCCGATCATGGCATCTAACAGTCCTGTCTTAGTAAAGCCTAACAGACCTGTATTGGTAAAACCTAACAGTGCGGTTCTTGCACCTAACATAAACAAGGCATGGTATGATATGCTTAAAGGCGTAAAACATTTTGAGAGTTATCGTGCTGAGGCATATACTTGTTGCGGTGGTAAGCGCACGATTGGATATGGTCACACAGGCGTTGCAGTATCTAAGGGCATCATCTCAGAGAGGGAGGCAAGCGATCTGTTAGAAAAGGAATTGCACGAATACAAAGAGGTGGTTCTTAAGCTGGTCAAAGTCCCTCTAACAGATTATCAGCTGGCATCTCTAACAAGCTTCACATACAACTGCGGAAGGGGCGCACTCTATCAGCTCGTTTCTCAGGAAGGGCGTTTAAACGATGGAAACTATCAAAGCGTTTCCGAGGTGATGCCAATGTATCGTATGGCAGGGGGCAAAATACGCAAAGGACTGGTCAAAAGACGTAAATTCGAAGTATCTCTGTGGAACAATTCCGTGGAACAATTATAAGTCATTGATACTGAACGAATTAAAAAGTAAAAAAAAAGCGTTTTTTAGGTCGAAAGAGCTTGTAAAAAGTAGCCAACTGTGGTATAATGTGTTCAACGAAAGGGAGGGATCAACCAACCAACTACTTCCAAGCCCTGCGAGTGCAGGGCAAAACAAATCACTAAACACTAACTAGAAAAAATAACACTATGAAAAACACTATGAAAAATAACACTAAAAAAACTCCTTGGTTCGAAACTCTCCACGTTGATCTTGATAGCCTAAATGCTTTTGAAGCAAAGCGTGGCTTCACTTGGGATGACGGAAATACAAATGGCACTTGGAGAGTGCTTGTTAAAAACTCTGCTGGCGATACTGTCAAAGAGTTCCGCTCCAATATGCGTTGGCGTTCCGCTGGAATAACTAAGGTTGTCCGCAATACATTCGACAAACACGGCAATGCTCTTGGCGTGTCTTAAATAAGCCAAATGAATTGTTGACAATAACCCTCTTTTGCTTTAAAATATAACCACGAAAGAAAATATCACTATGAAAAAACAAATCCATGAACAATGGCTTAAGGCAAGAGAAGAAACAAAACGCTTGCGAGATCTTTTGGATGATGTTAATACTATAAACCGTAAAAAGATTTCCAAGCTGTATAAAAAATCTTTAGAGGATGAACAAAATTTTTACTTTCAACTGACAGGAAAAAGAGACCCCAAAGAACGCAAACCTAACAACTAGAAAATAATACTATGAAGAAAGAACAAATCAAAATCGGCACAGAAGTGATCGTGAATGGAGCTTGTGTCATCGTTGACGAAGTTGTAGAAAATAACCCTCACCGCCCATTCTGGGGAACGACTGAGGACGGAGAAGAAATCGGCTTCTCTATCGAGCATGTAATGGCAATCGTGCCAGAATAACCCAAACACATAAAACAAATGGACGTTTTAAAAGCACTAAATAATCTTACAATCCGAAAAAAAGGGATTGACCCAACCCCAAAAACCAACTATAATATACCTATGCAAATCGCAAACACAAACACAGACACCTCCGCCTCTCCTCTCGAAATCGCTAACCTTCTGAAAGATCGCACTGTGCGATACATCAACCACGGGAAGTCTAGCGTTCGCAGAGACAAAGAGCGCACCTTTAAAATTCATGCCGTTGAGGACGTATGGAACGCCAAGAAAAATGGCAGACGTTGCCTCAAGGTTTTAGCTACCGACATTGATGACAACGCGCAGGAGAAATACCGCACGTTGCACCTAACAGGAATCGAGGTCGTAGCCTAACAGCGTTCTGTGTAGTGGTCGCCTCGTCCTCTGGTCGTGCGGAGGGCGGGGCAAAATCTAACAGGGGCGAACTGGTATCGATCTAACAGGAGGCTGTTAGAGACAGGGGTTCGAATCCCCTACGCTCCACCAAAATCTAACAGAAAAACCTCTGTAACTCGTTGATAATGAAGGAGTTACGAGCCAGCTCCTCCAGCCCCGCCGTAACTCGTTGATACTCAATGACTTACGTATGTTCCGTGGAACATTGTGTTCCACAAAAAAAGTGCATAAACATGCAAAAAGATGTTGCCTATTAGCGAGATTCTGTTATAATTCAGCCATGGAAACGAAAAACACTACCACCGCCGCCGCCCGTCCTTCCACCGCTGATGCTGAGTTCGAAGCTCAGTTTGGTTCGGAGTCTGATATCCAAGATTGGCAGGACTGGAGAGCCTCCTGTCTCGAAGCCGATATGTCGGAGCCGTTCCTCGATGACGCGCACTAATTTCCGCTGGGCGGGGTTCAACCAACCTACTACCGCCCTAACCGCTCCCCTACGGGGGAGCAACCTTCTAACCACTACCTAACATTATGACCGACTTCTATAAATACTGCACAAATTCTCGCGTAGCCCACGCCAACGTCAACAGGGTTGTTGATTCGCTTTATCTCAATCCTAAGGAGGCTGGCGATCTCAAGCAGCAGATGCTGGAGCTTTTACAGCTCACCGTCAACAATTCCGTTGCTTACGCGGTGGATGAGATCAGTCTGAAAAAAGGCGCGATTGCCGACGACGATTTTCACCCCGTTTACACATGGGACTAACAGCTTCTAACAAACGTAACTCGTTGATACTGAAGGGGTTACGGCTCGGCTGGACCCGCCAGCTCGTAAGTCGTTGATACTCAATGAGTTATGCACTCTAACAAAAACGTAACTCGTTGATACTGAGCGACTTGCAATAACAGAAACGTCTAACAGTCTATTTGGCGATTTCGAAATCCCAGCTGTTAGATTCTATTTGGCGTTTTCTGAATCCCAGCTGTGTGGAACATTTCCGTGGAACATTAAAAAAAAATCGTTTTTTATGCAGAAAGTGCTTGTCCAAAAGAATCTTTTAGGCTATAATGTCTCCGCAGTCACGAAAGACGCTTAACCAACTAACTAACTAAATACTATGCTTATACTATCCAAAAACCGCATCGAATCCGACCAGCTTGCTAACCTCGACACTCCTGCTGGAACTGACACCCACACGCCAATCCCACATGCTACGCTCGTAGACTATACGCGCAAGGCTCTTGATCGGGCTGGCTTAGAAATCACACATGAGGAGCATGGTCTCGCCCGTGGTGATCTTCGTTACTTCGGAGGCTTCAGCATCACTGGCAAGGACATCCAAGCAGATGACCGCAATCTAGTTGTGGGAATTCGTAACAGCCATGACAAGGCTTTTGCTTCTGCAATCTGCATCGGCAATCAAATGCTTGTGTGTGATAACCTTTGTTTCTCCTCTGACATCAAGCTTGCTCGTCGTCACACTCCGCGAATCCTAACAGACTTGCCTCGCGTGTTGTCTTCTGCTGTTTCCCGCGTCACTTCTCACTGGACTGACATGGCACAACGCATCACCGCGTATCAAGAGACTGACATCACTCGCCAGCAAGCTTCCGACTTGCTTGTGGATCTTGTTGACTCCAAGGGATTCTCTGCGCGTGACCTTTACAAGACTGTCAAAGAGTTTGAAGCCCCACGCCATGAGGAATTCAAGGGCAACAATCTTTGGAATCTCTACAACGCTTGCACTGAGATGCTCAAGGGTTCGGACGTTTCCAAGTTACCATCTCGCACCATGGTCATCCAATCCAACTTCGACCGCTTGGCGAATCACTCACCTAGCCTAACAGTGGACAACGAGACTGGTCTAGTTCTCCCAGCGTAAGCGCAACCCTAACAACCCTCGCCCTAACAGGCGGGGGTTTTCTTTTGCTTATAATCTAACAGTTTCTAACAGCGTGAATAACATGCATAAGTCATTGATACTGAAGGAGTTACGACGCGGCTGGTCCCGCCAGCCCGTAACTCGTTGATAATGAACGAGTTACGCATGATTCTTCTATACCACAAAAGCTCAATATGTCAACCAAAAAGATCAAAAAAAAAGATTAAAAAAGAATTAAAAAAGACTTGTGCGCGTCGCCGATTCTGTTACAATACAGCCATGAAGTTACTAACCACTAACACTAAGCTAGAGAAAAACATAAAACTAAATTACCAGTCATGGGGCATTCACCTTTCCCCAGCTAACAAGTCAGGCTTCAACGTCTGCAAATGGGCATCAAAAGGATGCAAAGCCGCTTGTCTTGATACGAGCGGAATGGGAAACTTCTCTAACGTCCAGGCTGCAAGAATCAAAAAGACGCGCTTGTTTTTCGAGGATAAGAAAGCATTCCTTACGCAACTCAAGAGAGAGATAACCAACGCAGTAAAGCTTGCCAAAAAGAAAGAATTAAAACCATCGTTTCGCTTTAACCTAACAAGCGACATCCCTTGGGAGAATGTAAAACTAGACGGCAAAAACATGATGGAATACTTTCCAGAGGTTCAGTTCATGGACTATACAAAGTCACCAGAACGCATGACCAAGTTTCTTGCTGGTGAATTGCCAGCCAACTATCATCTAACATTCTCTCGTAGTGAGGAAACAAAGAATCAAAAGCTTGCAAAGGGTTTCCTTGCTTCTGGTGGAAATGTTGCAATGGTGTTCAGAAAGTGCTTGCCAGAAACCTTCATGGGATATAAAGTCATCAACGGAGACGAGACCGACTTGCGCTTTCTTGACGGAGAGGGTGTAATTGTAGGACTCGTAGCTAAAGCATTAGCTAAGAAAGACGAGACAGGTTTTGTAATTGAACCAGCAACAGCATAAAAACATGATAGAACTTTTAACTTGCGTAATGACCTTTTTAATCATATACTGCATTCACAAACACTAACCAACTAATAACATGGGACTAGACCAAACAGCATACACAAAAGACAAAGACGGAGAGCAAATCCAAATCCAATCATGGCGCAAACATAATGCGCTTGATGGGTGGATGCAATCTCTTTGGACAATCAAGGGAAATGACGGAGAATGGAACTGCGCCTCAGTTGAGCTTAAGATGCACGACATCGAACAGCTTGAGGCGGTGGTAGTCAATGACGAGCTACCAGAAACTCACGGATTCTTTTATGGTAACGATTCAAGGCATGATGACTACCAGAAGGAAAAAACTCTTGAGTTTATCTCTGATGCTTATGATACCTTGAGAGAGGGCAAGCAGGTTTTCTACTCCGCATGGTTCTAATCTAACAAAATAAAACAAATGACTAAAGTAATAGGAATGCACGTTATGTGTGCTGAATGCTACGAGAAGACATCGGTTGAAGATGTTAACAGCGACAAGGTAAGATACTTCACCCCTAACGGGGACGCTGTTCGCTTCATGAGTGGCACTACCCAAGAACTAATAAATCAAAATAGTTTTTTATGTGAGTGCTGTCAAGAGGATCTGTTAGAAGAGGATGACTACTAACATCTAACAAAAGGGGGGTGTAGCTCAGTGGTTAGAGCATCCGACTCATAATCGGCAGGTCGAGGGTTCAAGTCCCTCCGCCCCTACCTTCTAACAGCTTCTAACAGTCATAAGTCGTTGATACTGAACGAGTTACGGCTCGGCTGGTCCCCCCAGCTCGTAAGTCGTTGACGCTCAATGAGTTATAGAGGTTCCGTGGAACATTTGTTCCACAAAAAAAACATTAAAAAAGAGTTGCTATCCCCCGCCATTCTGCTACAATACAAACATGAACAAAGAACTACAACACGTAAAAGACGTTCTCTCTCCCAGCGACTTCAAAAACCTATTGGAAGCAGCTAAGATCACTAATGGTGACGCGATTAAGCTGGGTATGTTTATAAGCACCTCACTAGAGCAGTATGCCAAGGTGGTGACACTACTCGAACCTCTAGTCGAACATCACGACTCACTTGTTAGAGGAACAGCTAAAAAGATTAAACAAACAGCAAGAGATTTAAGCAGACAAGGAATGTTTGG
>Ga0228674_1001436_pt1 | contig 14172 bp, 14 predicted proteins | sample 1D_rmetaG_FD_189054 | JGI IMG/M metagenome (GOLD analysis project Ga0228674, IMG submission 189054) | Seawater microbial communities from Monterey Bay, California, United States - 1D_r | ecosystem: Environmental > Aquatic > Marine > Coastal | place: USA: California | collected 2016-09-26
GGGTAACCCATTTCATGAGATCGTTTTATATCCGCGATAGCTTTAGAACTTTCACCAAGTCTCAAATAACCGCGCGCTCTATGCAAAATGTATCGAGCCTTATTTTCGCCATCTCTTGTTAACGCTCTATCACACGCGTCGATAAGCGCTAAGGGTTCGATATTCGCAAAATCAATTGGATCTGCAACAGCCATTGAATCAGCCTGAAGAGAGCCTAAAACATCACATTGTTCTTCAGCCGCCGCCTCTGTAGCAAACGTTATCATCATTGCTATGAGTATGTTGCGCATTTGGTCAGCGTTCAGCGATGAGATTATTGAAATAGGCTCGCCTATCCTCCATCCAATTGTCCATCTCTCGGGGAGGCCCTTCCCCATACTAGTAGGACTTACAACATATAACATCCTAACATCAATGTGAACTCCCAGAACACAATAAACCATGCACAAAGAGGCTTACTCCAATTACGATGGAAACAGTCAACCCAGCAGAAACACCTGTTATGGCGGATTAGGGTGTTTACTGTTCTAGAGCCCCAATCTCAGGTCATGGCTGAGTATAATACCCCAGTATACCCCCATGGCACTGGCCCCCTAGTCGATTACTGACCAGATTACTGACCAGAATACGCCTTATTGTGATGAACTCAGGTATGCTGTATCTAATAATATCAGGATGTTAGCAGTAACTCAGCGCAGGAATAAGGAGTAGAACTACCTCCCCGGTGCGCCATTTTCATCAGACTTAAGCAGTCTACCGATAGATAACCTACTGATAACATTCTCATAAGTAGCTTTGCCTTAGTATTGGGCTGGAGAGAATGTTGACCAGATTACTTATCTAGATCACCACGTCTGTCTCAGTTTTACTTCTCAATACTCGTCAACACCATACTAAGAAATTCAGAGACCTTATCTTGCTCGATCCACCTTGCGACAACCACTAAATCATTCTCAGGGTCCACATAGATGACTTGCGTTCCAACACCCATAGCACAATATGCCGATTTTGGGGTTCCAGATAGAAGACCGTTTCGTACATCGTTCAACCACCAAAGATACCCATAGAAAGGGGCTATAGGACAAGGCTTCGTACATTCTTCTATCCATTTCTCCGGAATTATTTCTTGGTCGTTCCATCGTCCCTTATTAAGCATTAATTGACCGACAAGGGCGTGATCCATAGAACTAATCCAAAGGCCACCACCCCAGTGAGCGCCTCCAGATACTGAGTGTATTTGTTTCCCGTTTAACTCTGACCAAGAATTCTGATAACCGTGCCATTCCCAAGTCTTCGAAGCACCAATGGGACCCATAATTCTTTCTTGTAAAACTTCCGGCAAAGAGCGCCCAAATGCTTTCATCAGAGCAAACGATAATTGATTTACTCGAACATCGTTATACTCCCAATAAGTACCTGGCGGCTGCAATTTACGTTTGCTTCCCCTTTTCTCGGCATGGGTCGTGTCGCCCATCACATCTCTGTAATGGTCGATCCAATCAGGCTTATCCCAGAGAGTTCCTTCCCATTCACTGGTAAGCTGCAACATATGCACCCAAGTGATATCTCTGTTTTGTAAGCTGTCAAAGCCTCCGTCTTTTACGATATCTTTTATCGGGGCATGAATATCGGGAATAATGCCGTCTTTAACCGCAATTCCCATACATAATGACAGGTAGCTTTTGCTGATACTGAAAGTCATATCAACATAATCGACATCACCCCAAGTTTTGACAAGTTGACCACTGCGAAGGATTACGCCTGAACCAGCTTTCCTAGACTTCACTGGCCCAATTGTTTTGCCAATAGGCCAAGGCTCTTCGAAATGCCCTTTTTCTAAAGCTGCACCTATATTGCGATCCATACTGGACTCGTTCTTGATAGCGAAATCTATGGCTTTCGAAAGAAGGCTACCATCCATACCAGCTTTTTGCGGATCAATCTCAATCAAACTATGCATCACACTTAACCTTTTATGATCCATTAAATGCTAACGAGCATTTACCTTTGACTCAAATCAATTGGCTCGTTTGACGATGGTCAAATCAGGCCAAAATAAAATTCATCCATTTCATACACACCTTTAACTCATACCTCTCACCGTAACACTGCCCTGCTCCCTCAGTTGCCCAACCGCCTATTTGACCGATTCATCCGACGGACATTCTACCGCTCTCAGACGATCTCTAATCGAATGCCTGAGGCTTTGCATTGTAAGGCCCTTAGATAAAACTGAATGCAGTAATTTTACCAAGCAGCATTGACAAAAACGAAGTCAGCAGTTCGTCTTTATATACGACATCCAGTTTCATTCATCTGGACTACTGCACGTTCAGATGTAATCTTATCCCTGTAAAAAAGATTTAGAGCAAAGTTAGATGGCAAAGCAAAAAATTGAGCGAAAAGTAGCCGTAATATTTGCGACTGATGTCGTGTCTTACAGCAAACATATGGAAGCTGACGAAAGTGAAACCATTCACAACTTGCGCGAATGTGAAACTTTGCTAACCAGTCTGTTTGAACTGTATGATGGCCGCTTATTTAATACTGGCGGAGACTCTTTTTTAGCAGAATTTCCAAGTGCAGTGTCCGCAGTTGAGTGTGCTGTCGAATTCCAAAAACGCATTAGCGAAAGAAACTTATCTGAAGAAACCTCTGTTAAACTAAAGTTCCGGATCGGGATTAATTCTGGTGATGTGGTTAAAGAAAAAGACAATTTACTAGGTGATGGTGTGAACATTGCCGCTAGACTAGAGGCGTTAGCGCAAACTGGCGGTATTTCTATCTCAAAGGTGATCTATGATTTTATAAAGGGTAAAACCAGTTATGAATTTCACGATTTGGGTATCCAAAAAATTAAACAAAACGAATTCCACGCTTACGATCTAATTTTAGACCCGTCGCAAAAACGTAAACTGGACGGAAATAACACAAACATTAGCAAAAAGAAAAATTTGGCCATAGTTGCCGTTTTCGCCATTACAATTGTGGGGGTTTTGGTCTTTTTGGGGGCAAACTCATTTAAGCCAACTTCAAAACCACCAACGCAATCTACTGCTGTGGCTGATAAACCTTCGGTATTGATCATGCCATTCGAGAACCAAACTGGCATAGATGAAAATAACTATCTAAACAGTGGCATAACAGAAAACTTAGTTTCTACACTTTCAAAAAGTGAATTACTCTTTATTCCATCATCACACACTGGAAAGTTTGTTGCCAAAAATAATTTAACCGACGCACAAGTTAGGGCAGATTACGGGATAAAATACGTTCTACGAGGATATGTACAAGGATCTAGTTCTCGATTGCGTATTTCCGCTCAAATGACAGACACCGCCTCTAACGAAGTAATATGGTCCGAAATTTTTGAGTTTAGCAAAGAAAAAGACATTTTTGATATTCAGGATGAGATTTCCGTTGGCATTCTCAACAAACTAAATGTTGACATAAATTCCGCTTCGATAGGAAGGTTAGACGATTTCACCGAACCTGAGGCCTTTAAAAAATATGTTTTCGCTAGATCTGAGTTCTACAAATTTACTAGTGAAGGACATCAAGCTGCCATTAAACTTTTGGATGAAGCAGCAAAAATAGAACCAAATAACCGATTGATTAAACGTTTCTATGGCTATTGGTACTGGGGCCGTCCACTTTTCTCAAAGTCCGAGAATCCAGAACAAGACAACGTAAAGGCTTTGCAAATTGCGCTGGAAATAGAAGATTATGCTTTGGCGGGATATGCAGAACTGGCGCTAGGACGCTTAGAGGACGCCTGTAAACGCCCCATGGAGATGGCCGATAGCGGTATGCTAGATTATGACGTTTTCAATCTGGCGGCTGCTGGAAGAATTCAACATAGATGTGGTGACTTAAAAAATGCATTAATCAATTACGGCAAAAGCATCGAATTAGGACCTCATTACTCTAGCTGGGTAAAACGCGGCTATGCCAATATTTTAGCAGAATTTGGCAGACATGAAGAGGCAATCGATTTCATTAGGAAATATGTGGATAGTGATTTTGTTAATTCCGGAGATCGCAAAGGACTTTCCACCGTTCTTGTTTATTCTCTTCTTAAAACAAATCAGGTTCGAGAAGCAAAAGAACGATTTGCTGAATTTACCGACAGTGATAACCCCATAACTGCGGCTCAAGTGAACAGGATTGTGTCTGGAAGTAATAAAAAAAGCGATTTTGGAGACGCTGTAATATCTGCACTACGCGAAGTTGGACTTAAGGACTAAAAGTTTCTCTCGGCAGACCTCAATCGTGAAGCGCAATGCATTGCATCCACCTAGCACATACTTTTAGCTCGTAACCCTCACCATACCCCTGCCCTACTCCCTCAGTTGCCCAACCGCCTATTTGATCAATCACATCAGACGGGCATTCTACTGCTCTCAGCCTGTCTCTCATGGAGTGTCTGAAGCTATGCATTGTACATCCCTCAGGCACGTACTGGTACAGCCATTTGTTCAATGCTGCACTGGCTGAGTTGGAGTTGGTAGTGTCCTTTCTGTTGTATCGGAGGAAAGCATAGGGGCTGTCCGGAAAGGACTCTGAGAGCCTCTGAGCGGCCCATAGAGAGGCCCCTACAAGCGGTATATCTCTCTTTTGCTACCAGAAGTCTTAAGAGGCCTCCATGGATGCGGTTTGAGGCTTATGTGAGGTATGTCAGCATCTAGGATTATATCGCTCTTGAGTAGCGCCGCGGCTTCTGCCAAGCGCATACCCGTATCTGAGACCAAAGCCACGAGCCACCTGAGGTCATCATCTATTAATCGGCACTGGTTTTGGACTTTGCGGATGTCTTCTATCGGTATGGGAAGCCGTTTGCTTACTCCAGCCGATTTATCAAAGTACATCCCTACAAAGGGGTTCTTAAGATCAAGCGCATACTCAGAGATGGCGAAGTTAAAGACCGCTCTGATGGAACTAATCACTCTGCCAACACTGGAGCCAACCAGACCCTTGGCAATTAGGTAATCCCTGTAGCTCAGAGCATCTGCTCTAGTGTACTCAGCCAAGGTCTTTGTTCCACAGGCATCTACCAGATAACTACAGGCTCTCTGAGAGGCTGCTTCAAAGCTCTTGGGCTTACCAGCACCTTTCTGCGTAACGTAGGTTTTTAAAGCCTCAGGCAGCTTAATACACTGCTCAGTGGCACTAGACAAATCAAGCTGAGTATTCCGGGCAAATAAACCATATCCCGACTTTAACAAACTGCGCCCAATAAGATCAGGGGCCGTCATTCTAAGGTGAGACCAGTATTCATCTAACTTAGCCGCAGCCACTAAGGCCCTCGACTTAGCAGTCTGCGCAGACCTCGTCTTAAGCCCCTGAACAATACGGGGATAGGAATAATGGCTCAAAAGATCGGCGGGAACACGTCTTGAAAAATAGTAATACCCAGCACGGTTAAACGTGTAAGGGACTTTTTTGGTCAGTAATCTGGTCAACATTCTCTCCAGCCCAATACTAAGGCAAAGCTACTTATGAGAATGTTATCAGTAGGTTATCTATCGGTAGACTGCTTAAGTCTGTTGAAAATGGCGCACCGGGGATGCGACCGAACTTTAATAAGGTTATTTATTATCAATGCCTTAGTGAGGTTCTCTTTTGGACAAGCGGTCCCGAAAGCGGTCCACGATGACTCACTTGCCAGGTCTGGCTTCCTACCTTTGCAGTCATTAGCTGCAGTGCGTTCAAAGGTCAGCTATGCGGACAAACCAGCCGTAAGGTTGTCTGCAGTGAATGTCCGCAATGCGGTTTATTCAGCGGCACTCAATGAGGCAGGCACTCGAAACTCGCGTGCGATTTCTGAGACCAGTGCCTTGACTGGAGCGGACCTACTTTTGGAGTTGACCCGTGCAACGAATGTAATGCTAGGCGGCAATGGAAACAGGTTTTCGATCACATCCATGTCGTCCGTCACATGCATTCCGTTCAACAAGGCAATACCAAGCCCTGAACGAACACCCGATTGAATGCCTGCGGCACTTGGACACTCAAGGACTTTCTCAAAGGATTGTCCTTCTAGCAGCACCTCCGAAAAACCCCACTTCCGGTAAAAGCAATTGGTATCGAATGACAGAAACGGAATTGGTCGAGCGAGGTCTAGTTCACAGTCTTTCGATTTGACCCAATGAAGGGTGTCATCAAAGAGAACTTGATCTTGGGGCTCTATGTCTGTTGTGAACACCTGCATCATTGCAAGATCAAGCTCATCTGCTTGCAGCCAGGCTTGAACATTCAGGCTTTGGCTGGTCCGCGTTCGCACACTTACAGAGGGGTACACCCGCGTAAACCGACCAAGAATTCCAGCGATGTCGCTTGTCGTAGCATCTTCGGTCATGCCTAGACGAATAGCTCCATTCAAGTTTTTCTTTCCCAAATCTGAAAGCGCTTCGTCGTGCAGATTGACAATACGCAAGGCATAATCATGAAGGCGTTTTCCGGCAGCCGTGAACAGTGGTCCTCCGGATTGCCGTGCTAAGAGGGTGCAATCCAACGCACTTTCTAACCGTTTGATTTTGTGGCTAACGGCTGACTGCGACACACCCAACTGTCTAGCAGCATTGGTAACACCGCCACTAGTGCCAATGGCGCACAACGCACGCATTGCATCGATTTCCAGCCGTTCAGCCAAGGCTGCTCCTCACATGACAAACTTGCATCAAAATATGACAAACATTCATTTGTGTCATATCTTAGCTTTGGTTATCCATCTTGCAAAGCCAAATTTTCTAGGACACCCCATGACCGACATTAGCTATCAAAACGCTATAACGCGCGACCATCGCAAGCTCACTTCTCTGTTCGAAGTCATCGGCTCCATTCTGGCCATGGTCTATGCGATATCGATTGCGATGAACATTGGAGCGGAGATGCTTGGGTTTTCCTTGCTTTTGGTGTCGTCTGCGCTGTTTTCAGGATGGACTATTGCAGACCGTCGTTGGACGTTCCTAGTGCTCCAAGTGTTCTATGCAGCGTCAGCAATTATTGGGTTGATCCGTTGGGCCTGAACAGAATTCAGCAAAATAGCCCATACCAACAAGAAGGAGGGAAACTATGAAACTGACGGACTTCAAGGTTCTAGCATTCGACGTTTATGGCACGCTGATCGACTGGGAAAGCGGCATGGTCACAGCTCTCAAACCATTGACGGACAAAGTCAGTCAAAACCTGACGCGCGACGATATTCTTGAAGCACACGCCTACCATGAATCCACGACGCAGCGCTGGACACCCAACAAAAAGTACTTTGATCTTCTTGCAGTGGTCTACCGTCGTCTAGCTGAAGAATGGGGTGTCGAAGTGACTTGGGAAGAATGCCAAGCATACGGCCTGTCTGTGCGCCAATGGCCTACGTTTGACGACAGCCGTGAAGCACTCGCCTACCTCAAACAACATTACAAATTGGTCGTCCTGACCAATACCGACAATACGAGTTTTTCAGGCTCGAAGGCTCGGCTCGATGTCCACTTTGATGGTGTCTACACCGCTGAAGACGTTGGCAGCTACAAACCATCTGATCGAAACTTTGACTATATGCTGGAAACGCTTGCGCGGAAAGGTATCTCCAAAAAGGACATTCTTCATACAGCAGAAAGCATGTTCCACGATCATGGCCCTGCCAATCAACACGGGCTCGCTAATTGCTGGATCTATCGTCGTCACGAAAAAGAAGGGTTCGGGGCAACAATGAACCCCGGAGAGATGCCCAGCTATGACTTCTGCTTCAACAGTATGGCTGAGCTTGCTGCAGCACATAAGGCGGAACTGTCGGGCGCGTAAACTGCGCAGCAGTCATTCGCGGCGGTGCAGAATATTGCAGAATGGGTTCTTTCCTGCCGATCGCTGCACTTTGCATCAATGTCGGCATTGGCTTGTTATGCCTAAAACAAAAAATTAATCGCCATCCCCCCGCTTGACCACCCGCGAAGGGCAGCCGGACGGGGATATTTAGGGGTTATAACGCTAACTCCGTTGGCAACTTCAACCCATCCACAATCTCTCTCTTCTGCGCATCACTGATACCTGCTGAGTAAAGCCCATAGGTCAGCTTGTTGGCTGAACGTGCAGAGTGATGTCCCACAAGGGAGGCCGTGAAGTGCTCAGGAGTGCCCGTACGCTCGCACTGGGTGATGAACCACTTGCGGGTAGAGTGGAATACAGAGCCTTGGAGGTCAGGATATAGCCTCCTAAGCCTGGCATAGCGCTTAACCACAGCATCAACTGTTAGATAGGGAAATAGCCGCCCCTGTTTTGGCAGGGATGTATCCAGCAGCTGCTCTAGGATCTGGTGCAATGGGACTTCCCGTTCAGCAGATCTCGACTTCAGCTGCCGGGTGGCGTTTGGCTGGATCTTGATGAACCGCCCAAGGTTGCCCTTGGCTGTGATGTCCTCTGCCATGAGCCCGCAGATCTCCCCTGAGCGCATGCCTGTGAGCAGACCAAGGGTTGCTGTGTAGCTCGCCCTCTCTCACGCACCAATCAAGGAAGCGCTGCATCTGCTTAAAGATACGGCCCTGCGTTTGTGGTGTCAGGGATATGGCTTCATAGGTTTGTGAGAGCTCTACTAGCTTTATCAGGCTGGCCTGCTTTGCTTCAGCGTATTTCCTAACATTGGGAGAGAGCTTGGATATTAGCTTAAGGATATCTCTTCCTGTATCAGTGCTAAGCTCCCCTATCTTCTGCTTCTTGCCTACATGAGAGCTTAGAAGCTCCAGCGCATAGCGAATAGACTTTGTAGTCCCTGGTCTGAGCGTTTGAGATAGCTCTTCCAGATATCTCTTGGCTAACCCATAAACAGGCTGCTCACCCAAAAGCCTTGCGCGCTGATATCGAGGACGCGCCACAGCAAGCTTAGGAGTTTCAGAGTTGGGTTCATGTGTTGCAGCATCAGCATGGGCCTGTGCCTCCTTAACGAGGTTCGTGAATGTTTGATTAAGCTCTGCCACTCTGGCTTTTGCCTGTTTGGCATCTACTGTTCTGAGGGATTGCTTGAGGCTTGAGCCAAGGATGGGTTGCAGTGCCTTGGGATAGGTTCTGCGATAGACCCAGGTGTTATGCCGTTTGTAGGCGTATTTTATGTCTGCAGACATGATGTCTCCTTACTGGGGCAATTGCCCCGGTTTTGATGTTGAGTTGGGATTTTGTGAGTAAGAACAACGAAGCGCTGGGTTTAAGCCCTTCCCTGAAGCAATAAGCTTATCTCTGTGCTATTGTTCCTTGAGAGATGATCTCAACAATCATCTCAATGTCTGGCTCTCCATATTCCCCAGCAAAGGGACCGGAGAGAGCCATACCTGTGACGAACTCCTCATAGATTTCTTCTATGCGGAATTCATGCTCTGGGATGTCATCAAAGCCTGCTATCAGCACGATGCATCCTGGTCTTATATCCAGCCGCCCCATATCAGCCTCTTCTCAGCAAAAGGTCTGGAAGCAGCAGGCCAATGGTTAGGCCTAAGGGGACTGGAAAGGGAATGGGCTTAATGAACTCAGGCAGTCCTGCCAGCACCACAAGCGCACCGGCTAAGGCTTGAGGCACACCAATAGACACGCCCCAGCGCTGTTTTAACAGCCAGGCCAGGGCAAGCCGAAGGATACCGCCCGCCAACGCGAGCAGCATGAATAACGTAAGCATGATGGTTATCTCCTTTTCTAGTTACCATCATAGATGCTCAAAAATGCTCAGTTTTAGGGGATAGCGATACGGTGCCTTCTAAAAATACACTGTTCGATACAGTTCAAGCCGAGCACTGTATCGCGCTATACTACTGATACTAAACGATTATCATCCCCGGGATACAGTGATACGGCGATACAGTGAACTTTTCGTATCTGCTTGGTTTAGGGGGTGCCTCACGACAAGAGACACCCGTAGTGAATACGCAAAGCACCCGTATGATATTCACGTATACTCTACTATCAGGCGCAACGGGTGTCTGTGCGGGTGATTTACACACTCAAACACGCTCGATTGTACTTTTCAGGGTGAATATAATCACCCGAGGGTGGGTAATGATCACGCTCAAAGTACAGCTATACTGGGATAGGGTGGAAAGGTGGATAGCTGCAGGCACTTTTACTTGAGGTTTCAATTCTTTCAAATCATCCCCGAGACAGTGAGGCAGCAAAACAGCGTAAACTATCCGTACTTATGCACGTCATACCCGACGCAAAACTTAAAAAACCTCCACCGAAGAAAGGGGGGAGGCTGTTTGGGGTCCTGCATCAAGATTTACAGGGCACTTGGAACGCTACACCCAAAGCGAACATTTAATCGCATTGCGGCGAATTACTGCTCAGAGCCCAAAGCAGACGTTAGAATTGGTCTGGCCTGTGTGCTTCTGATGGTTTCCACTCTCTTGTGAAGTGGCCTAAATTTTAATTAAGGTATGCAGATGAAAACGAACAAAGATCACAAGAATTTTTTAATCCTGATCTCGGACGAACACCGAAAGGATGCAATGGGGTGTGTCGGGCACCCAATTGTCAAGACTCCAAACTTGGATGCTTTAGCGGCTAGGGGCACCATTTTCGAAAACGCCTATACGCCTTCACCAATGTGTGTGCCTACAAGAGCCGCTATTGCCTGTGGAGATTATGTTCACAATACTGGATTTTGGGATAGTGCAACTCCTTATGACGGTTCCGTCATTAGCTGGATGAGACAACTACGGGACTCCGGAGTCGATGTAGCATCCATAGGCAAACTACATTTTCGCTCATGCGAAGATGATAACGGGTTCACTGAAGAAATTCTGCCGATGCACGTTGTAGGCGGTGTCGGCTGGACAGTAGGTCTGCTTAGGGATAACCCCCCTGAGTATGACGCTGCTGCTGAGTTGGCGGCAGATGTCGGTGCCGGTAAGAGCAGCTATACCGATTACGACTTAGAGATCACTTCCGCAGCTGAAGCTTGGCTAAAAGAAAAGAAGGACACTACTCAGCCCTGGGCAGCTTTTGTGTCCCTGGTAAGTCCGCATTACCCTTTGACAGCTCCACAGGAATTTTTTGATCTATATAATCCGGCAGAAATGGACTTACCCGTCGGCTATGCGCCAGAATCACGTCCGGATCATGCAGAACTTGTGAACATCGCGAGGTTTTTCAAATATGACAAGTATTTTGACCAAAATAAACTCCGTGAGGCAAAAGCGGCATATTACGGATTAACAAGCTTCATGGATTCATGCCTAGGCCGCATCCTTAAGACTCTAAAAGATACCGGCCAGGCCGATAATACAGTGGTCGTCTACGTATCTGACCATGGAGACATGATGGGTGATTTAGGATTATGGACCAAGCAAGTTATGTATGACGCTTCAGCAGGTGTACCGATGATTGCAGCTGGACCTGGTGTGCCTGAAGGGCGGCGGGTTACCACTGGGACAAGCTTGCTAGACCTTTCTGCAACCGCACTTGATGTCTTAGGGGTAGAGGAAAATCATGAAGGTTCTTCTAGGCCTGGACGGTCCTTACGCGATATTGCTCTAAGTAAGGATGATCCCGACAGGACTATTTTCAGTGAGTATCACGACGGCGGTTCGACTACTGGCACATTTATGGTGCGCTGGCAGCAATGGAAATATGTTCATTACGTTGGCTACCCGCCACAATTATTCAATATGGTCACTGACCCGAAAGAACTGCACGACCTGGCCGCAGATGCAAACAACACAACTAATGTTCTCAAAGCTTTACAAGAGGGAGAACGTAGGCTGCGCGAGATTTGTGATCCAGACGCCGTAAACGAGGCATGTTTTGCAAATCAAAAACAAAGGGTAGAACAGTTAGGGGGAGAAGAAGCTTGTCTGAATGCATACTCTTTCAGCCACACTCCGACCCCGACTGAACAGAACGAAATCAGAGAAGGTTTAGCGCTTTAAGCAGTAAAAGTCAGTCTCAAAAAGTCCGGTCATGCCCCTGTCAATAACAATAATTCAAATAAGCTGAAAATCTGTTTGGGAATGCTGCCTTTGTCCGCGTAGTAGCCGTTAGATGATCACGCAGCGAATGGCAGCTGAGATCCCAAAGTGACTGGCGCTGCGCGACGAACGAATGACGGCTAAGCAGGTTTATCAAAGCCTAATCAAACCGTTTGCTATCTCGGCTGCGATTGCCTTAGCGTCAACACCCTCGCGTTCAGCGGAGACCCTCAATCCCAAAAGATCGGACTGATACCTGCGGGCAAGCACCTTGGGATCACGCGAAACATCAATGTCGCCCGCTGATTGAGCCTGCTGAAAAAGTTCAGAAAATTGCGCCTCCATCTTCAACAGATACAGATTCGCTTCGTGTGCCAAAGGATGGCTGTGCGCGTGAAGTTCAAGAAGCGTTTTCGATAGCATGCAGGCCTTGGCGGGGGCACCATCGTTCTGGACGACCAGCTCTGGAAAAAGCTGAAGCGCTTTGATCGGGCCATGTTTTTCCGCCAACGCCTTAAGGCGCTCCCGCCCATCAGTCGCGTACTTTTCCATGGCGAGCGCAAACAGTGCCTCTTTAGAGCCGAACGCCGCATAAAAGCTGCCCGGCTTCATCTGCAACAAAGCTTCGAGATCTTTTAGTGAAGTGCCCGCCCATCCGCGTTGCCAAAATAAATCGCGGGCGCGTTCGATCAACTCATCTCGGTCATAATTCGGTTTGCGTGGCATCGGGTCACCAATTCTGGAATGATCGCTCAATTATATACTTGAGTGATCGCTCAAGAAAGCCTAAAAGCCACACACCGTAATTTTAAAAGGACGTGCCAATATGAATTTCCCTTCCCATGACCTAAACACTGCTCCAGAAGCCTCCAAACCATTGTTGGAGAAGTCGCAAAAAGCCTTTGGCCGTTTGCCCGGTTTGCATAAAGTTCTGGCGGAAAGCCCACAGGCGTATGAGGCATATCAACTTCTTCACAAATTATTCACTGAAACAGATTTTGAGTCCGACGAGCTAACTGTCGTGTGGCAAGCAATCAATGTTGAGCATTCATGCCATTACTGCGTACCGGCCCACACCGGCATCGCAAAGATGATGAAAGTTTCGGACGATATCACGGACGCACTACGCAATGAGACGCCACTGCCAACGGCGAAGCTTGAGGCGCTGCGTTCCTTCACGATCCAGATGGTGCGCGAGCGCGGAAACGCTACCGATGCACAGATCGAAACCTTCTTTGCTGCCGGTTACAGCCATCGCACTGTGTTAGATGTCATCTTAGGCATCGCTCAAAAAACTATGTCAAATTACATTAATCATGTAGCGGTAACGCCGATTGACGAAGTGTTCCACCCACTGACATGGGAGCGCGGAGCTACGCCTCTCAAAGTTTGATATATTGTAGGCGCGCTTTCACGTAAATGTGGAGCGTGCCTTAGTTCGTCGCAAGAGTTGAACCGGACATTCAAGTTGAATTTGCCAATGACTGCAAAGTCCGCATAGCAGACATTGATGTCCATCGCACCGAAGGTCCGCTTTGCTCTCCGAGTTTCGAATTTGAACGTTATGGCCCTCAAGCCTAGCACGTGGATGATAGGGCCTTTTAGGTTTAGAACGTAAGGTCACCATCTTGATGACTGACCTGGTGAACAGATCTATTACCTGTATCTGCACGACACCCGTCTCTGTAGTCCTGCTCAGTGAAGGTCATATCCTCCCAGTCATGCTGATAGCTGGCCATGTACGCATTGAAGATGGCACTGCGTCCCTTCTTAGGACCACTTGCTATTAGTAAGGCGTTTATGACTTGAGTTGGTAGATGCCATTGGTGGGTTAGCTTACCAAGCACCAGATGAAGGAGCCCCTTATCTGTTAAGACAAACACATGGGCATTATCAGCAGTGGCATTGATATCCCCTTTAAGATGTACTCTGTAGATGAGGCTGTTGGGGTGTTCAGCCAGCAGCTCTTCTATTAACTGGTAATGCTCGGGCTTAGTTAAGGCACTACGATCATACTGCCTTTTGTAAGCTTCTCGGGAGCGCTTAGGCTTTACTGCATAATACTCTACTCTGTCTTTATGGCTTTTATGGAAGCTGAGCTTAATGCGCCCTGAGGTAAACACCTGAAGGCTATAGCCTTGGTAGGTTTCTAGGGCCTCTTGAGAGAGCTTTGGATCAATATACTTGGTCATTCTAAATTATCTTTCTGTTCTTAATACATAAATAAAAA
>Ga0228674_1001439_pt1 | contig 14166 bp, 15 predicted proteins | sample 1D_rmetaG_FD_189054 | JGI IMG/M metagenome (GOLD analysis project Ga0228674, IMG submission 189054) | Seawater microbial communities from Monterey Bay, California, United States - 1D_r | ecosystem: Environmental > Aquatic > Marine > Coastal | place: USA: California | collected 2016-09-26
TGCAAAATCCTGATGTATTGACCGATTATTATACGAGACGTCATACTGATCAGTATAGAGCTCACTTCTTAGCCTTGGCTGAAGATTATTTATCTAAAGCGATGAATGGTGAGAACGGAGTTGATGCGCGTGGTATACCAAGCCCAAGTAAATTATCAGCAAAAGAGATTGCAGATTATAAGAAGAAAGCAATCAACTTGATAAATAAATCACTTGAGGTAATGCCTGCCGATGTTGTTATCGATTATGGTGAACCTACAGACAGTAGAAACCCTGCAGACGATTATCAATTACCTGATGGAACTACCCTTAAATCGGCGAAAGATGGTGACCTACACAGCTATGTGACGGTTCTATACAGTGCAAGTGATGTCAAAGGAGCTGAGAAGCTAGGTGATATTGTTGCTGGACAATTGGAATCGATCATTACCTACTTTGAGAAAAGTGATGTGAAATTCATCCGTAGTCCTTACAATAGAAAAGATTTTTATTCTGCGATTCACGCCTATTTTGTTCTACATCTCTCAGCGAAGGAGTCTGGAAATGGAGAAGGAAAACTTGCGAAAAGAACAGGTGAAATGATCGAGCACATTTATGATAAGGTCTTCCCAGGCTTAATCAATAAATTGAAAGAGGAAGCGAATTACAACGGTGAAACGAGCTCTGGATCTACTGCTGGACCTAATGCAAGAGCATACAAGGAACTGCAAGATTACTCAGATGGTATCGCTTATCATTTTGGACTTAAGGAAATGCCAGCCCCGCGACCGGCAGCAGGTCAGCCAACGGGACAACCAGGACAGCCAGGTCAACCAGGGCAAATGTCTGAGGAAGAAATGATGAAGCAGATTCAGGCAATGCAACAAGCACAGCAAAATCAAGGCGGTGCTCCTCTGAATCAGCAATAGTGAAGTTATTTAGAACCCCCAAAGTTTTTCGATGGATATTCCCTCGAAGAATTTGGGGATTTTCTAGTTCTGAACCAAAGGTTTATTTGACTTTTGACGATGGCCCGACCGAAGGGCTAACAGATTGGCTTATCGAGGAACTGTCCAAGCATGATGCCAAGGCAACATTCTTCTGTGTAGGTGAGAATGTTAGGCGTCAACCCAATTTGACAAAGAAGCTCATAGAACGAGGGCACGTTGTTGCAAATCACACGATGAAGCACGAAAAAGGAACTTCAACCTCAAAATCTGAATACTTGGCCTCGATTCAAGAAACGAGCACGCTGATCGATTCGAAGTTATTTCGTCCGCCCTATGGAAGAATGCCATGGACCTTCACAAAAGCAGTTAGTCAGAGGTATCGAATAATTATGTGGACGTGGTTGTCTTATGATTTCGATGAATCCGTTTCTGTACAGAAGATTATTGCTCAAGCAGATAGAATAAAAGCTGGCGACATTCTTGTCCTCCATGATAACAAACGAGTCGAAGAGCGTGTTAAGTTGATTTTACCCGAAGTAATTCGAATCGTTAAGAGTAAAGGATTGCACTTTGAAGTGATCCCTAGCGCTTCTTCTTGAAAACGGGGACTGTGCTGCATGGCTCTCCGTACATGATGTTCTTAGCAACAGGTTGAAGATGTTGTACTAAAAATGTCATAGCATGCTCAGGCGCCTTAATATCAGCGCATCCTTTTATGATAATTCTACCATCAACGTATTTATCCAATGGCTCGGACTTGATGCGATCTTCAATGAGTTGCTTTTCTAAATCTATCCTTGAGCCAACAATAAAGCGTACTTCATTTGATATTAATTGCGATCCGATTAACATGTATGCCCAAGTAGGGATTATCGCATCAACGGAACAATGAATAAATACTGCTTTCCCTGTGTACTGCAACCAATCGTTTGATTTTATCCAAGCTCGGAAATCCTTCTCCTTCAGAACAAGTCCCTTCCATAATTGTTCGGAGATATCAATCTCGACAATTGTTGAATTGGGTTTGAAATCAGCCAAATCAATTGAAATTAAGCCACTTTCCTTCACACGATTTACAATCTCACTCATAACTCAAAGGTAATCAATCTTGCAAGTTTTACTCTAATCTCTCTGCCATCTTGTCATAAATTTTCCTCAGGCACAATAGTTGACATCCAATCCACATGCAAATTCAAAAACATGAATTCGGTTCACCACTGGAAGCTGCGCTTTATCCCTTACTTTTAATAGTAGTGATGTGGCTAGTTTTTTGGGCTGATCACTTGTTTCCTGAAGTTCCATTCTATCATTGGGGATTAATTCCAAAAGATCCTTCAACGTTACGAGGAATCATATTCATGCCGCTGTTACACGCAAAGAATGACATTGGACACATTATGAATAATTCCGTTCCAACGGGTATCCTTTTAGCTGCGCTCATTTATTATTATAGGGCGATTGCGGCAAGAATCTTTATCATATCATGGTTACTCACAGGAATAGGGTTATTCGTATTCGCGGATAATACAAGTTCCTATCACATAGGTATGAGTGGAATGGTTTACGCACTGGCTGCTTTTCTGTTTACTTCTGGAGTTATACGAGGTTATCGTCCTTTACAGGCAATTGCACTCTTCGTTGCCTTCGTATATGGTTCTATGATTTGGGGAATTTTCCCAACAGAAGCCCATGTTTCATGGGAAGGTCACTTATCAGGGATGGTTGTTGGGGTTATTCTTGCGATTGTTTATCGTAAGAGAGGTCCACAGTCGCCAAAATATATTTACGAAATAGAGCAGGAACTTGGAATTGAGCCTCCTGATCTTGAAGGGCAATGGAATGAGCGGGTACGACTACATGAACTTCGTCAAGAAGAGCTAGAGCGTCAACGAAAGGGACATGTTATTGTTTATCATTACGTTCCAAATAAAGATAATTCTACGGAACAAAAACCCGAGGACGAAACTGATCCACAATAGTTCCAGTTCCACGAGATGTTTCTTTCCAATTCGAGCATTCAAATTCGATACAGAAGTATTCTGAAGTTCGCATTTCAAGTCTCGAGTTAGTGAAGTAAGTCGCAAGATCTGAGATTCCGAAGTTATGACCGACAATTAGCAAGTCTTTATTCCCTTCATGGTTCCAGATCATCTCGAGAAATTGATCCCTCGAACAAAGGTAAAGATCATCTAAAACGTGCGGTTGTTCAAGCGGCTTGTGGTAACGCATAATGTCCAGTGTTTGTCGTGTGCGCATTGCTGAACTACACCAAACACCTTCAATTCCATGTACGCTTTTGAAGTAGTCACCCATTAAGTTACTTTGAGAGATTCCCTTCACGGATAGTGCTCGATCGATATCCTTTCCAGTGTCCGAAGTGGGTAAAGTCTTGGCGTGACGTAACAAGTGAAGCTTCATAGCGTTATAAGTTCATAAGTATGTAATCGCAATTTACATTTTCAATGGCCAAAACGGTCATTTTATCTACTATTTGTCTATTTCTTCCCAACCTTTTGGAAGCGACTGTCGTTCTTAGCTTTACGAGACGTTCGATGACTGAGAAGTGACAAAATGAATTAGATATAATTTTGTAAATTGCGTAGGGACAGTAAAATAATAGCACTGAGAAAATCCATGAGCATCACGCCGGAAATAATACATCAATGTATTGGTGATGATCGGAAAGCAATTAACATCATGTATGAACATTGCTTTCGCCTCCTTATGCCCGTATGTTTTCGTTACAATAACAATGAAGTAGATGCTCAGTCTGCCTACAACACGGGATTTATCAAAATTTTGAAAGCTCTCGAAAAGTTAGATGAGAATGTCAATTTTGACGCATGGGCGAGGCGTGTTATGGTAAATACGCTCATTGATGAGTATAGAAAGAATAAGAAGTATAATTCAAGAATAACCAAAAGCGATAGCGACAGGGAATTAGATTACTACTCAGAAGGACAATCTAATGACGCAGAGAGCAATTTAGGATACGCGAACATTATGATGCTCGTGAAAGAACTACCTACAACTACAGCTCATGTTTTTAATTTGTACTTGATTGAAGGTTATTCTCATAAAGAAATTGGGAGTAAGATGGAAATGTCGGAGGGAACTTCGAAATGGCATCTTTCGACCGCCAGAAAAATGTTAAGAGAAAAATTAGACAGGTTGGAGAATCATAATCAACGAATGGTGATATGAGCTGGAGAGATGAAGATATAGATAAGTTGTTTCAGGACAACGCTGCGAATAGCTCTGTCGAGTACAAGAATGCGTACTGGAAAGAATTTGAAGCTGCATCACTTCCTATCAACAAAGGGAAGAAAGACTTTCTGTGGATTGGAACTGCATTGATGTTTTTGGGTGTAGTCACGACAATAGCGATTTACAATCCAAACGATAGCTTAAATGACATGAATGATGTGGTATTTGCTTCTTCCAATGATTCAGCACCAAATAGTAGAGATCGAAATACAAACGTTTCAGAGCGTAGTCAAGTACTTAAACATACTAACGGAGTAGTTTCTGATGATGCGATCGAAGGAATTACTGAGCAATCGGTGTTTGGAACCCGCACTTCAGAAAGTGGTTCGTATAATGGAGAAAATGGAAGTTCTGCCAGCACGAATAATCCTGGAGTATCTACCCCGACCGTTGTACCTATGCACACTGGTTCAGGTAGCGACTTGTCAAGTGAGCCTACAAGCCTTAGCTCAAATCTTAGAGTAAGGCCTGATTTGGTAAATGAAAAGAGTGTTTCTGAGTTGGTTGTAAACACTTTGGCGCTGCGACCATTTTTTGCTAGCTACTCGCCTGAGCAAGCAGCAGCGTTAAGTTTGAGCATTCCTCCAATTGATCTAAGAGTGGCGACGTTGTTCTACTTTGAGTTAAACGGTGGGTTTTCGGAATCAATTGTCTCACCATCTGATCAGTATTCAAATTCATTTGGAGCAGGAGTTGGAGTTGAGATTCAAAAGAATAGATTCAACTTTACCGCTGGCGTGAATGGAAACATCTCCAATCATAAGGATATTCAATTGAGCAGAGAGTCAAAGGTATATGGATTTGGATCGGAATTAATAAGCACTGAACTTAACTACAGTGAGATTTACTCGCTTGAAGGTAATTTATCCGTAGGTTATTCCTTTGGAAAACATGTGTTGAGCTTAGGAGTTCGACCTTCGTTCGTTGTTGGATCGAAAGTTCGAGATCGTAGAGTGATTAATGAAATCCTAGTGCATGATATTCAGGGGTATGGCTACATGGATGGATTGAAACGATTTGGATTGAAACCTCAGATTGGTTATGCATATAAGTGCAAACGAGGATTCACATTGGGTGCAAACCTTGGAATTCAGACGCAAGAAGCATTGAATGAAGATTATATTAACGGAGAAAACAATAGATTCCCGTTAGACGGGCAGATCTACTTAAGAAAATCAATTCGACTTAAGAAATAAATGAGGATGTTAAGCGTGCGTAAGTACATAGTGGCGATAATAGCAGTTTCAGTATTGATGATTACTTCATGCAAGAAGCATACACCGGAGGTGGCGCAATCAAATGACCCGGTTTTCTCAACTGCTGGTAATTTTGATGGTGAAAGTTTTTCACTCGTAGCAGGAGACGATAATGCATATATGTTTACCATGCTCAATGTTGAGAATGGTGTGAACCTTTATTCTGGTAAACTCTCCAATGGAGATTTTTCGATTGAATTGGGGATTTATGATGGCTTTGTTGATTATCAATCTCAAGTGATCCATAGCGAATTGCCAGAGGATCTTCTTTACGCGAGCTCATCGAGTAATGCATTATTGGTATTGGATAGGGAGCTATTTGCTAACGTTGATATGATATCTCAGGTTAAATGGATCATCGATGGAGACTTTGTTGACTACAATTATGTTGAGATTTACGAGCCAGGTATTTATGATGTTACTGCCGAAATCACCTTTACCGATAGCACGGTAGAAACTTTGAGTAGTGAGTTGATTGTTGGATATGAGCGACATGCTAACTTTCAAATTAAACATTACTTGAATCAAAACGGACACCTTTCTGCTTGGGTTGATCATGGAGAAGAGGCAATCGAGAAAGTTCGCTGGTTCCTTGATGAAGTGCCGGTTTCAGATGAGTCTCAAGTTCAATTGGATCTCACATCACAGAGCTATAATTTAAGAGCTGAGGTGTCTTTTGTCAATAGCGTTGTTCGAAAAAAACAATGTTGGTTGACGGTTCTCTAAGCGGAAAATTTATAGATGATCTTACATTTCTAGAGACTGGAATCTTGACGCTTCAAAATCAAGATTATAAGCTTCTTCTGAAGGTTGAAAAGGACAATCAAACATATTGGTCTTCTTACGTAGATAATAATTCAAATAACGTTGAATTGACGAGCGTCAAGTACTATGGGATTAACGATCAGGGGGAAGATGTATACAAGTTGTGTGCGCATGTCACTGCAAATGTATCAACTACAGTTGGTGGTCCTGTTCATGAAGTTGAGTTCGATACTGCTTTCGGAGTTGCGATTCCGAACGAATGAAAATGTCTACTTTTAGGGAAAAACACCACAATATGCGATTCGCACTATTACTAGCTTTACTTTTTTCTGGAATGACCTACGGTCAAATTCAGGTAACTCAGTCTGATTTTGCAGATGGTGATGATACGGTTCGTATGAGCATCGCCACAGATCCAGCAATCGATTATGCATCGACTGGTACAAATTATACCTGGGACTTTTCCGGTTTAGTAGCGGATGAGCAGGTTCTTAAAAGCTTCTACACAATTGATCAAGGTTCCGCCTTAATGGGCTTCATTTTTGGAATTTTTGCTCCTACGGTTTATCAAGGTACAAACTTCACCGAAACGGATGCAATTCCATTAGATCAGTTCGGCACGTTTTTACCGATTAGCATTTCGAACATGAACATTGTTTCTAAAATTGATGCGTCAGAGGTTAATTCTCTGGGCTATTCATTGGTTGTTGAAGGAACGGAAATTCCGTTTAAATCCGATACGATAGAAACGCGTTATGAGCTTCCAATAGATTATGGTAATGTCTATACTTCTAATGGTTATACAAACCTTGATTTAAATCCAATCCAGGATGCTGCATGGATTCAATACCGTGATAGAAGCAGTAATGTAGATGGCTGGGGATCGATAACAACACCATACGGCACTTTTGATGCATTGAGAATTAGACATGATATCATAGAAGTAGATTCTTTATACATAGGGTCTTTTGGAACCTGGATTGAGCTTCCAATTCCACCAAGCGTCATTTATGAATGGTGGGCGAACGGTGAACTTGAGCCTATTCTTAGAATTACAACCTCTGACATTCTTGGTGCTATGACGGTTACAAAGATTGAGTATAAGGATATTTACCTTGGTCTGGATGCTGGGATAGAAGAGCAAACCTTGACTATTGGGGTTTATCCAAACCCTACACAGGATGTGATTACCCTAGAGGGAGTGAATAAGGGCGCTAGTTTTGCTATAGTTGATGCTAATGGTAAAACTATCGATAGCGGAGTTATTAGTACTTCAACTCATATCCTAGATATTCATGATTTTCCAACTGGTAGGTACAACGTGATTATCCGTTCCGAGAACGGAGAATGGGGTACCGCAAATTTTGTGAAGCAATAGTTCAGATCTCCATTCTATTTCTATTTTCCACTGGAATTTAATTATTCTACAATGTTTCTGGTTCCATTCTTGAATCGGATAAAACAGTTACCTTTGATGCGAAAGGCAAACCAGTCTATCGCTGGTGAGAATTTATTTTTACGAGAGGAAAGTCCGGGCAGCATAGAGTTCCGTACTTCTTAACGGGAAGGCAATTGCTAGAACTTGTTTTATCGATTGACAGAAAGTGCCACAGAAAGGTAAACTACCCTGAGCAATTAGGGGAAAGGTGAAAAGGTGAGGTAAGAGCTCACCGGGTTTTTGGTGACAAAGATCGCTTGGTAAACCTTACGGGCTGAAAGACCAAATAAGCTCAGGAATGCTTAGGCATGGAGGATTACTCGTCCAATCTGAGTGGGTAGGTCGTTCGATCTCGATCGTGAGGTCGAGGCTAGATAAATGATAGACGTTTCACTTCTGTGAGATTACAGAACCCGGCTTATGGTTTGCCTTTTATTTTTATCCTTACTCCAATATTTAGCTTGAATAAAAAATTTGTCCAACGCAATGGAAATCCCACGAGGTTTCCCGATTAATATTGTTTTGTGCCGATAACCATCGAGATCATAATCCAGAAGGGTGCATTGAACTGAGAGGATGTTGTATGTGCGAGCTTTCTTAACTGTATTTAGTGTTGTGAGATAAGGTTTTCGCTGTGCGTTCTTTAGAATGAGCGAGTCTCCAATAATAGATGCTGATCTAAAACGACGCATGAAATTAGTGAGTATCAAAAGGACTGCAAATAAAGTGAATCCAACTATTGCAGAGGTTATAAGATTAAATACATCATAAAGAAATAATGCTACCGTAGTTAGCAGTAGGACTATAAAAATCGTGTAAATTAAGGTCTTGACCCTTCCGAAATATTTGGTGCCAGATAAATTGATTCGCTTGTTGGATTCAAGCAATTGTGCGTAGGGTTTAAAATCAGCAAGATTTGATTCTCTTGTCATGTGTCGGTGATTGTGCTACTCAAATATGACAATAAAATTTTAATTTCCCAACATTTTGTTTAAAATGCGCTTAATCTAACTTATTTACAATACGCTCTATCATAGGGTGGTACTGCAGTAATGCTTCCTTGTTGGCAGGGTTCAACTTGAAGTCCACGGATCTCGACTCTAAGTAATCATAGAGAGGGAAAGTATGGAGTTTCTCATTAATGATCGAATTGTGTCCTGGATTCGTATAATACTGAATAAACTTCTTCGCCATGGTGTAGTTCTCGGCTTGATTGACAATTGCCATCGGGAGTACGTCGTAATATGATCCTCTACGCAAACCGTTCGGGAAAATGAGCTTATCTGAGCCTGCTCCCTTTAGACAGTCGCGTAACAGCTCGACATGACTGTGTCTTGTTAGAATTGCTGGTAGTGTATCGCCATGACTCGTGAGTTGTGATTGTTGAACACCGGTCGAATCCCATCGCTCAATCCAACCATAAGTGTCTACTTGGTTCTTATACTTTCTGAGTGGACTTAAAAAACTTAAAATATCTTCTCGCGTGAGTGAATAGGAATGCGGCGTTTTGAATAGATCCTGATAGGTTCTGGCTGTGATCAAAGTGTCTGATGGGTAATAAATCACAAAAGGATCGATTCCTAGTGACACATAAGAATACTTGTACGAAATGTGGTCGTTATCAGCGTTGTTAAAATCATCTTTTTCGTAGACTGGCTGCAGCAGTTTTTCTTGCCACAACCTAAAGGCGCTATGAGACGATTCAGAAAGGACTAGATCGATACCGGAATTATACCCTTCGTTACGCATGAGGCCTATGAGGGCATCTGTTGTTATGGGACGAATAACGACGCGAGCCTTATTTTGTGCAGAGAATCCCTTGAAAAGAGAAGTATCACCTTCTACCAGATAATCTGAAGCGATCACTAATGTATTATTTTCCGTAGGATTCGCCTTTTTTACATGACATGCTGTAAGCACCAAGAAGAGAATGCAAGTTATCGTAGTGAGAAAAAGGCTGTTTTGATGCATCTCTCAAAGATATTTAAAGAATTAGAAATTGATGCGACCTTGAAGTTAAAAGATTTCAGGCGATATGAGTGCATATCATATTCGGTCAGTGTAGATGCACATAAAATAGCTATCTTTGCCAAAAATTTCAATATGGCGGACGCGAAAGAAAAGCAAAAATTGCAGAGTATTATGCTCGACTTGAATTCTGGTGATTCAAAAAAAATGATGAAAGCGATTAAGGCGCTTGAAAAGAATGGAGATTCTTCTGTAATCAAGCCGGTCGTCGAAATTTTAATGAACGGGTTACCAGAGAAACAGCAGTCTTCTCTACTTGAGTTACTCTGCAGTCTTAAGGATACTTCAGTTGTTGTTGAAATGATGGAAATCCTGGAGGATGAAAAGTTTCTTCCTGCCCGCCAAATGGTCCTTTCAGCTATCTGGAATATGAAAATTGATTTCAGCGGTTATATTGATGATTTTGTATACATTGCAACTGTTGGAGATTTCATGGAGGCACTCGACTGTCTAACTATTATCGAAAATCTTGAAGGGCCTTTCCTAGAAGAGGACATCCTTGAATGCCAACTTCATCTGAAGAATTACATGGAAAGTAATCCTCCACACGATGAACAACGTTCTCACATTTTAAGCGAGATTGCTCTTCTTATTAAGGAGATCAATATGAACTTGGATGACTAATTAAAGTCCCAACCGAAACGTTCTTTTAATAAACGTTCAATATAGCTTACAACAGAATCGTTTTCTAAATGCTCTAGTACTTCACCTATGAATGCGCTTACCATAAGTTTTCTTGCTGATTTCTCAGAAAGACCTCTAGCTCGCAAGTAAAAAACTGCTTCCTCATCTAATTGGCCTGTTGTTGACCCATGTGAACATTTCACATCATCAGCATAGATTTCCAATTCTGGCTTCGAATTTACGTTAGCGTCATCCGAAAGAAGAACATTTGCGTTCGACTGAAAAGCATTAATCTTTTGAGCGTCTTTTCTCACAAATACTTTACCGTTAAAGACAGCAGTTGCCTTTTCGTCGATTACACCTTTGTAGAGCTCGTTTGAATTGCAATTCGCCGCTATATGATCTACAGTTGTGTGATTGTCTACGTGTTGCTTCCCCTTTAAAAGGTACGCTCCATTCATATTCGTTGTACAATTTTGACCATTCACATTCACGTGAATGTTGTTTCGTACAAGTCCACCGTTTAGTGTGATAGTATTCAGTGTGAATGTTGAATCTTTTGCCTGATTCACATATTCTGAATTAATATGATTTGTCGTCTCCTCTTCGTACTGAAGTTTATCTAGTGTCAAATGTGCATTTTCCTCAACGATAATTTCAGTGATCGAGTTAGTGAAAGATTGGTCGCTATGCTCAGAGAAGAATCCTTGAATAATCGAAGCCTTTGAAAAAGCCCTTGCAGTAACAACTGTTCTAAAGTTTGTAAGCTGTTTCTTTCCCTTCGTAATATGAATTATTTGAATCGGTTGATCAACTACTGCATTTTTAGCAATTTCGATCCAAACACCATCATTCAAATAACATGTATTGAGAGCGTTGAATACTTCCATTCCATGCTTGATACCAGTATGCTTAAGTTCTTCTGATGAGCAAGCTGAAAGTTGTTTACAAGAAAGTCCTGTTGGAAGTGAATTCGATAGCTCTTGAGATAAGTAACCATTCACAAAGATTAAAGTTAAAGCACTCTCATCGATTATATACGATGAAGTATCGCTTATCTCTTGTGTGTTTGAATGAAAATCAATCTTTCCAAGTTTAGCGACTCTTGTATATTTCCAAGCCTCTGTTCTCGTCGTTGGGAGATCAAAAGTCTCCAGTGTTTTTGAAGCATCTTCAATAGAGCTTCCAGGAAGGGCAATAGATGTAGTACTCAATCCCTTGATGAAAGCATGTTTATTTTCTACTACCATTCCCATCTTAAAGTGCTAATTCTTCTTTGATCCAGTCGTACCCTTTTTCCTCTAATTCGAGCGCCAATTCTTTTCCTCCAGTTTTAACAATTTTCCCTTCGTAAAGAACATGAACAAAATCAGGAACGATATAGTCTAGAAGTCTTTGGTAGTGAGTAATTACGATCGATGCTGTATCATTGCTCTTAAGTTTGTTCACTCCGTTCGCAACAATTCTTAAGGCATCAATATCTAGTCCAGAATCAGTTTCATCTAGGATAGCCAACTTTGGCTCTAGCATGGCCATTTGGAAAATCTCATTTCGTTTCTTTTCACCTCCTGAAAATCCTTCATTTACACTTCTTGAAGCTAACTTAGCATCTAATTCAACAAGAGCAGACTTCTCACGCACACGAGCCATAAAGTCTTTCGCGGAAAGTGCTTCTTCACCCTTATACTCGCGTATCTCATTGATTGCTGAGCGTAAAAAATTAACATTCGATACACCAGGAATTTCTACCGGATATTGAAATGCAAGGAACAATCCTTCACGTGCTCGATCTTCTGTGTCGAGATCAAGTAGATCACCACCATTAAAATCAACTGAACCATCGGTTACTTCGTATTCCTCACGTCCTGCTAAAACAGATGCAAGTGTACTTTTTCCAGCGCCGTTTGGACCCATGATCGCATGAGTCTCTCCAGCCTTTACCTCAAGGTTTAAACCTTTCAATATTTCTTTGCCATCAATTGTGGCGTGTAAGTTTTTAATTGTTATCACCTTCTAGTGTTTAATCGTTCTATTTACCCGACAGACCCTTCCAGGCTGATCGTTAATAATTTCTGTGCTTCTACTGCAAACTCCATCGGGAGTTGATTTAGTACTTCTTTACAATAACCGTTTACGATCAGTCCAATTGAACTTTCTTCGCTTAGGCCACGCTGCTTACAATAGAAAATTTGGTCTTCACCAATTTTAGAGGTCGTAGCCTCATGTTCTATCTTAGCAGAACTATTCTTACACTCTATGTATGGAAAAGTGTGTGCACCACACTCATCTGTCATCAGGAGAGAATCGCATTGAGAGAAGTTTCTCGCGTTGGTTGCATTCTTATGGACTTGTACAAGTCCGCGGTATGAATTATGAGACTTACCAGCCGAAATTCCTTTGGAGATTATTGTGCTCTTAGTATTTTTCCCAAGATGAATCATTTTAGTTCCTGTGTCGGCCTGCTGATAATTATTGGTAACCGCAACAGAGTAAAACTCGCCGATTGAATTATCTCCTCTTAAGATACAAGATGGGTATTTCCATGTAACAGCAGAACCTGTTTCAACTTGTGTCCAAGAAATTTTTGAGTTCGTACCACAAATACCACGTTTTGTTACAAAGTTGAAGATTCCTCCCACTCCGTCCTTATCACCAGGATACCAGTTTTGAACTGTAGAATATTTGATTTCCGCATTGTCTTTTGCTATCAACTCTACAACAGCGGCATGCAACTGATTTTCATCACGTTGAGGTGCAGTACATCCTTCTAAGTATGAAACATATGACCCTTCGTCTGCAACGACCAGCGTACGTTCGAATTGCCCAGTTCCTCCTTCATTAATTCTAAAATAGGTTGAGAGTTCCATCGGGCATCTCACTCCTTTAGGGATGTAGCAAAATGATCCATCGGTAAACACTGCGGAATTTAGAGCTGCATAAAAGTTGTCACTCGCTGGAATAACTGTTCCCATGTTTTCACGAACGAGCTCAGGGTAGTCATTCACAGCTTCTGAAAAGGAGCAAAAGATGATACCAAGTTCTTTCAATTTGCTTTTAAATGATGTAGCAACGGAAACAGAATCCATTACAAAATCTACGGCAACTTCAGTTCCTGTTAAACGCTTTTGTTCTTCTAATGAAATCCCCAACTTAGCCATTGTTTCTTTCATCTCCGGATCTACATCATCCCAGCTCTCGTATTTCTTCGTCTGCTTAGGCGCTGAATAGTAGCTGATATCTTGAAAATTCGGTTTCTCATATTTTACATGAGCCCAATTAGGTTCAACCATTTCTTTCCATTGACGGAAAGAGTTCAATCTGAATTCAAGTAGCCAGTCCGGTTCATCCTTTTTTGAAGAAATGAGACGAATTACATCTTCATTTAGTCCTTTTGGGATTTTATCAGAATCAATATCAGAAGTGAAGCCATACTTGTACTCCTGATCTTCTAGTTCTTTTGCTAATTCATTCTCTGTATACTCTGACATCTCGTACTATATTGAAAATGATTCACCGCACCCGCAAGTTCGGTCTGCGTTCGGGTTAACGAATACAAAACCTTTCCCATTCAATCCACCTGAAAAATCAAGAGTAGTCCCTACGAGGTAGAGAAAGCTCTTTTTGTCTACAACGATTTTCATCCCGTTATCTTCGAACGATTTATCGTCCTCTTTCTCGGTATTGTCAAAATCTAGTTGATACATTAAACCTGAGCATCCTCCTCCTTCAACACCGACACGAATGAAAAATCCATCCTTATCATCTTCGCTCATGAGTCGAATCGCTTGGTTTTTAGCCGAATCTGTGACTGTTATCATATCTACGTATTTAATAATTGACCCTTGTATTTATTTAGATT
>Ga0228674_1001440_pt1 | contig 14136 bp, 6 predicted proteins | sample 1D_rmetaG_FD_189054 | JGI IMG/M metagenome (GOLD analysis project Ga0228674, IMG submission 189054) | Seawater microbial communities from Monterey Bay, California, United States - 1D_r | ecosystem: Environmental > Aquatic > Marine > Coastal | place: USA: California | collected 2016-09-26
CCCTCAAAGAATACATTCCAAATAAATCATTAAGGTCTGAGATTCTTAGCAATATGTATATTCTTGATAAAAAAATAATAAACTTTGAAAACAAGTCTCCTATAAACTTCCTTACATTTATCATCAAAAAATTAAATGATTAACCCCTTGAAAGACAACATTATAATTCCTGCTTGGGATATAATTAGAAATGATAGTAAGATTAAATGATTTTACTTCCTTCCTGGTGTTCTTTCAATTATATTCCTCAGTGTACTTCTGGTATACCAATCAATATATACATACGTAGAACTTTTTTGAAAAAAAGAAGCTGCTCTTGTAATTATATTAAAATTCTTTCACTCTGATTATATCACTGAAGTAATCGTTGCTTTCATAATATTTTTAATAGTTTACTTTATACTGACTCCGATATTTGAATGAGGTCTCATACAATATATTGAACATAAAAACAAACAAAAGGAACTCGACGCAAGTGAAGCCTTTTCACTTGGACTATATAAGTTCTTACCTCTCTTTGAATACAACAACATATTCTCTGAGTTTAAATTCATGAGTATACTTAATGGATATCTTTTTACTATAAGATTTATTGGTATTGAATATATTAGTTACATAAACTATGCTTTTTTTATAATCTTTATACTCGGAAGTGTTATAAATATACTTTTTTCATATGCAAAGTATGAAATTATTATCGAAAATAAAAAAATATATGAATCTATATGATCCTCTGCAAAGATAGCTATTTTTAACTTCAAAACTACTCTTAAACTCCATCTTCTTCTCCTCTTTCTCAATATAAGAGTCATTATAAACTTTGTGATATTCCTAAGTTTCCCTGTTATTATGGTAATTGCCCTTTGATTTATAACATCTAAAATATTTTTATTTGTAGCTATCACTATACTCTCTACATTATTTATATTTTTCATCTTATTACTCTGATACCTCACTGCCGTACTGGAAGTATTTACTACCTCTATCTGGTATTTTGCTTATATTGAAGGAAAGAAAAAATTAGACACAATAAAAGAGAGCTCATAAGCTCTCTTTTATTATTTAAAACTTAAATAATGTTTTATATAGTAGTTCTTAGCAAATTCTAAATTTTGTAATACTCTTTCTTCATTCCCTACTCAGAGTTCAGATGGTTTCACCTTTAGGGTAATGAATCAATTATATCACCCAGCCTTAAGCTTCATGAAAAAACTCTCAAGGGGTAGGTATGAAATACCTCCTCCTGCAGCTCAAGGAAGTAAGCCGATCTTACTTCAACGCTTATCAGCAAAAAATACATTCTTCACGCTATTTCCAAGATGCTTTTGTGCCTTGAGTATATCCATTCCAGAAGAGCTATCTATACCGAGAAGATTGAGTGTTGTATCTCAAGTAATTCTCTTTATTTCTGATAGGGTTGCATTTTTATATTCAGGAATGATGAAGAATATAAATTTAGATTCAACATTTTGAATGGCAATACTCAAATGAGTATCTCTCTTTACCTTTAATAAATATTTATTAAACCATGTAATATTTTTATCAGAAAAATGAGGTGGAGAAAAAGTTATAACCTGAACTCAAACAAATTTTGCAATATCAATAATTTGATCTACCTTTTTCTCGTTCATTCATTTGAGCGATACCGTAATAGATAAAACTGGAACCTTAAAAGTCGTACTGAGTTCTTTAATATATTCCTTGTCCCATAAATCATGATTTGAACTCGTAAAAAATAAGTCTAATCCATCATATTTTGCTTTCTTTGCAAAGCTAAAAATCCTATGTATTCCGTATCCATTCAAAGATGATGTTGAAAGTAAAAGCACGATTCTATAAATTAATTTATAAATACTGTAATTATAGTAACATATTAATGTAAAAAATTCAAAAATTCTTCTTTATTAAATTTTAATACGTTAAATTCAGTCAAAAATTAACATTTCCGCTATAGGTTCATCAAAATTGCTCAGCATTAATCAGAGCTCATAATTTTATCTTATAGACGTAACTATTTCTATTCCCATCAGTATTAATACTCCCCGTTTGGGTTCCTATAACTTGATCAACTCCAATAGCTGAAATATTCAACGTATAGGGATCTTGGTCATATCAAAACCCATTACTCCCATCCCAATCTGGTATAACGGTTCAAAAATAAGCAAGAGGGGTGGTATTATTCAAGATAATATCAAATGGAGCTCCAACCGTTTCTACTGTTAAAACAAACTCCGTAGAGAAAGTATTTGATACGGTTGAAAGGTCTCATAGATCTACACTCCCCGTACTAATAGTAAGTGATGGCTCATCCACATAGAATATAACTCAAGTTGAGGTCTGATTCCCAGCATTATCACTAATAAAATAATCCATTTTGTATTTCCCATACCCAATATTAAGAGTTGGATATGTCGCTGAAGAAGTGGTGATAGTAGAACCCGTAAAATCTATATAGGTATCAGAAATATCTGCTCCCCAAGTGGCTCCATCCCATCTATATAAATCTAGGATTCCAGAAGCTGTGTTAATACCACTTCACAAAGCCTCATCCTCGTGAGCAAAAATGATATTAAAATTATGCTTCGGAAGTAAATCATTTTCTTCAGGAAAAGCTGAGGTAATCACTGGATCTATAATATCCCCATATTGCAAAGTGAGTTCATCAAGTTCTACCTTTTGAGTATTATCAGAATTAAAGAAGGCCTTCCACGTAAATTGATCCGTTCATCAGCCAAGTGCATTAAAAGCAGCTAGGTTTGTATTAATAACTGATAGAGAACTAGATTCCGACGTTCATCATGTAGTTATTGCCCAAGAAGCACCATTATAGTAGTACCGAGTCGTTCATCCATCCTTTGATATCTGATAGGTAACACTTCATTCGTTATTTATTCAAAGAGCCCCAGTAAAACTATTAATCGTTTGGCTATATCAAAGACTTACATCTGGACTTATATATGCACTTCCACTATAATAGACTTCCTTCAAAACTTCTACTCCATCACCAAGTTCAGAAGTCATATATATGAAACTTCAAGACTTAAATATACCTCTTGCCCCATCTAAATCAGTAGAATTGGTAATAAAAAATATTTCTGTTGGTGTCGTAGGGTCACTAATATCAAACACTTGCAGAGAATCATCATCATATGATGACACATATAAGTAATCTCCATCAATATGAACATTTCTTGGTCAATCTAATCTCACAGCAGCTCCATTTGTAATGCTTGTTACGTGAGTAGGAGAAGTTGGATCACTAATATCAGCTATCTCTATTCCATCATCATTGTATCAAGCAATATAAGCATAATCTCAAGAAACTGCAATTCCGCTCGCTCCATCAAGCATATTCGTACCATCATCCACTAACTCTCATGTAAGTGTTGGTGAAGCAGGAGTAGAAATATCTATTATTTGTAAACTATCATCGATAAAGCTTGTTACATAAGCAAAGCTTCCACTTACCGTTACATTCGTAGCTCCATTGAGTCTCGCAGCATCTTGTACATACGCAACCTCAGAAGGACTTGCAGGAGTTGAGATATCTATTATTTGTAAGCTATCATCATTATAAGCGGTAAGATAAGCATAGTTTCATACCACATCTATACCTCTTGCTCCATTCAGCATAGTTGTCCCTCCATTTACTAAGCTTGCTACATGACTTGGAACAGTAGGAGTAGATACATCAATAATTTCTAATGCATCACTAACATCTGAAGCAGCATAAATATAATTTCATACTTTTTTTAAATCATTGACTCCATCCAATTCTACAGTAGCAGAAGCTGAAATCGATCAAGTATGAACTGGATTATCTGGATCAATAATATCTAATATTTCTATTGTATCAGCTCCATATGAAGCAATATATGCATAGTTTCCATCCACAATTATATCTCTTGCATCTCATAATTTTGTTGGTCAACTCTCTACCTGTCAAGTAAGACTTAGAGCAGAAGCACTTCAAATATCTATTACTTCAAGTACATTTCATAAATATGAGGTTATATAAGCATAACTCCCTGATGCAAATACTCCACTTGCTCCATCAAGTTTTATATTATCTCTTATAAGTGCCTCAGCAACCGGAGCTGTTGGAGTAGCTATATTTATAACCTGCATAGAATCATCTGCATATGATGCTACGTATAAGTTATCCCCCACTTTATGGAGATCTCTCGGTCCATTCAATCTTGTATTTGCATCATTTGTAACTGCTGCAGCATGAGCTGGAGCAGTTGGTGTAGATATATCAATTACCTCTATTCCATCATCTTGATATGCTGCGACATAGGCATAATTCCCCGATATCTCTATTCACCATGGACCATCTAACTCTAATGATCAAGTATCAGTAAGTTCACCACTAAAAGACGGAGATGCTGGAGTAGAAATATCTATTACCTGTAGACTATCATCTAAATAACTGGTTACATATGCATAACTTCCTGTTACTGAAACACTGGTAGCTCCATTTAACCTAACAGCATCTTGTAAAAATCAACTTACAGAAGGTGCAGTAGGTGTAGTAATATCTATTATTTGTAACGCATCATGTTGATATGAAGAAATATAAGCATAATTTCATACTACATCAACTCCCTTTGCTCCATTCAATCTTGTTCCAGCATCAGCATTCGTAATACCAGTGGAATAGGTTGGTGCCGTTGGAGTCGATACATCTATTATGGATAACGAATCACTAATATAGGATGTAACATAAAGATAGTTTCATACTTTTTTTAAATCATTTGCTCAATAAAGAGGTATCGTCGAAGATGCTGTAATGCTTCATGTATGTATTGGATTACTTGGGTCAGTAACATCAAGAACTTCTATAGAATTATCATTGTATGAAGCTATATAGGCATATACTCCATCAACTACTACACTAGAAGGAGTTACTAATTTTGGTGTCCCCGATGTTAGTTCTGAACGGAAGCTTGGATTATTTTTATTTGCAGTATTAAGAATCTGGAAACTATTTCAATCATAGGATGTCATAAAAGTATTATTCCCAACCACAAAAGGACTATATGTTCCATTCAGTCTGGTGGCATCTATAAGGTTTCATTGAACCGAAGGAGCGGTTGGAGTTGTAATATCTATTATTTGCAAGGCATCACTATTATAAGATGCTACATACAGATCAGTACCATCTATATAGGGGTACCTTGGACCATTGAGTTCCGTTCCTCAACCATTGGTTACAGCTGCTGCATGCGTTGGAGCTGTTGGAGTACTAATATCAATTATCTCTATCCCATCATCGATATACCCTGCAACATAAGCATAATTTCAAGATATTTCTATTCACCAAGCTCCATTGAGTTCGGTACTTCATGAATCAACTAATTGTCATGTAAAAATAGGAGCTGATGGAGTAGATATATCTATTACTTCCAAACTATCATTAGCATAACTGGTAACATACGCATAACTCCCACTCACTCGTACACTCACTGCTTGATTAAGCCTCGTTGCATCTTGTAGATATCATACTTCTACTGGAGTACTCGGAGTAGATATATCTATTACTTGTAACGCATCATCTTGATATGAAGTAATATATGCATAGTTTCACACTACATCTATTCACCTCGCTCCATTCAGCTTAGTAGCAGCAACATTAGCAAGACTGGACAGATGAACCGGCGCTGTAGGAGTCGTTACATCTATTATTTCTAAAGCATCACTGGTATAGGAAGCTACATAGAGATAGTTTCAAACCTTTTTTACATCACTTGCTCCATATAGTAAGTTGGTAGCAGATCCAACCATACTCGCAGCATGGCTCGGACTATTTACATTTGAAATATCGATAACCTCAATAGCATTATCAGCAAAAGAAGTTACATAGGCATAGTTTCCTGAAACTATTGTTCTGGTTGGGGTTACCAGTTTCGTTGATGAACTTGCTATCTCTCAAGCAAATGTTAATCCTCATCTATTCGTTACATCAATTACTTCTACACTATTTGCATTATAGTTCGTTACATAAGCATAGTTTCATACTACCTCAACACTGGTAGCACCATCCAGTTTTACTTGATCTCTCAGATACAAAGTATCCATAGGTGATGCTGGATTACTAATATCAATGAGTTGTAGTGCATCATTGTTAAAAGCGCTGACAAAGAGATAGTTCCCATCTATATCAACTCATCTCGGTCCATTTAAAAAAGTACTTCCTCCATTTGAAAGAGCACCGAGATGAACAGGTGCCGTAGGAGTGCTAATATCGACTACCTCTATTCCATCATCAACTTCTCAAGCAATATAAGCATTCGTTCATAATATTTTGATTCACCAGGCCCCATCAAGTTCTGTTGTTCCATTATCAACTAATTCTGCAGCAAATGAAGGCGATGCGGGAGTTGATATATCTATTACCTGAAGGCTATCATCATTATATGCTGTTGCATATACATAACTCCCCGTAATACTCAGATTTGTAGCACCGTTTAATCTTGCAGCATCTTGTAAGAATCATGCTGCTGATGGTGAAGTAGGAGTAGATACATCAATAACTTGTAAAGCATCATCCTCAAAAGAAGTAATGTACACATGCGTTCCATCAAACTCTATACCCCTCGGTCAATCAAGCCTAGTTCCTGCACTATTAGTAATACTCGTGCTATAAGTTGGGTTTGTTGGGGTAGATACATCAATTACCGTTAAAGAATCACTTATATATGATACAACATACAGATAGTTTCCATTCTTTACGAGACTATATGCTCAATAGAGTGGAATAGATCCTGAAGCTTGTATACTTCAGGTATGAATAGGATTATTAGGATCAGTGATATCAAGCACCTCTACTGCATTATTATTATATGAAGCTACATATGCATAGTTTCCACTCGTAATAATTTCATTTGCACCGTCCAAAAAAGTGGGTCAGGATGTAATAGTCCCCATCTCTTCTCCATAACTTTCTAATTTCCCAACTCATCATAATACATTGAGTTCACCTGTATTTGAAAACGTATAATCAGGCGAACTATTAAAATCCCAAGTATTTGAAATCGCATTCGAAATACCCCAAAAACCTTCTGGGATTATTACACTCAGGATGAGAAAAAAAGAAATAAATTTTTTAATGATTTTTAGCATTTTTATTATTCAATTTGTTTGATTTTATTCAGAAGAATTGTTCTTATAAGGAGTATAACAGATTAAGAGATTCTACAAAGAAAATCTAAAAAAAAAGCTTTACTTTTTATCTATTTAATGAACTGTAAAACAATTGTTGACTTTTTAATTTATATACTTATAATATCTATATAATTTTTAAATATAAGATCATGTTTTGAAAAAAATTAGATTCAAATCCTCATTGAAAAAATAAGGAAAATACTTCAGATATACAAGAACAATCCTCTTCTACAAAAGAAAAAGTTCTTGTAATTGTAGGTGCGTGAGTTATGTGAATTACTGCAGCAACACTTGTAAATGAGCTTTCTAAAAGTATCTGAGAATCTATTAGAATCATTATCTTAGAATCTGAGTCAGGTCCAGCAAAGGAATGTAGTTGTGCACTTCACAATGCCGGAACTGGTCACGAATCAAATTGTGAACTCAACTTTACTCCTTGAGATAAACATAATGTAGACATAGAAAAAGCACTCCATATCCATGTACAATATAATATATCTAAACAATTTTGGTCATATCTATCAAAAGAAGGCATTATTAAAAATGCTGCTGATATCATCCATAAAGTAAAGCATGTATCTGTAGTACATAAAAAAGATATAGGCTTTCTTAGAAAAAGATATGAAGAGTTGAAAAAACATCATTTTTTTGATAAAATGGTATTTTCTGAGAACCTCAAAGAAATATCAAAATGGATTCCTCTTATAACCAATAAATGGAAAGAAAACGATCCAATAGCAGCAACTATGGTTCCAACTGGAACTGATGTTAACTATTGAAAACTTACTGAAGAAATGGCAGAATATTTAGAGAGTCAAGAAAACATTGAAATTCACTATAATACCTATGTTGATGAAATAAAAAAGAAAAAGGGGAAATGGAATGTTAAAAGTATAAATAAGGATAAAATAAAAAAGAACTACCAAGCTGATACGATTCTCTCGGCAGCATGATGAGGGGCTATATGACTTCTCAAGAAGTCAGGTATACCTCAAGCAAAGAAATATGCTAGTTTCCCTATAGGATGAGGTTTTTTATATGCACCAGATGTAAAAAATATATCAGATATATATAATACCAAAGCCTATGGAAAAGCTGAAAAATGATCTCCACCTATGTCAGTTCCACATCTTGATATACGTTATATAAATAATGAAACCCATATACTTTTTGGTCCATTTGCGCTATTTAATCTAAAGATGAAGAAAAATGGAAGCCTTCTAGAGTATCTAGAAACCATCAGTCTTGGAGATATTCCTTCTATGCTAAAAAGCTCGGTACACAACCTACACCTTATGAAGTACTTGATTAAAGAAACGATTAAGGCAACGAGTGAAGAAGCTCTCATTAAAGAATTAGAGAAATTCGCACCTTGACTTGGAAGTCGTGAAGGATTTAATTGGGAATTTATACGTGCTGGTCAAAGAGTACAAATTATTGAAAATTGAGAATTATATTTTGGAACAAAAATGGTATATTCAAATGATGGAAGATATGCCTCACTTCTATGAGCTTCTCCGTGAGCTTCTGTATCCCCTGATATCATAAAAGAATGGGCCGAAAAAACTTTTCCTGAACTTACCAAGGCTCCAGCTTTTAAAGAAGTATTCCCTGAACCTGATAAGAAGATATTAAGAAGTAATGTTAAAAGATATTATGAAATAAGAGATAAAGTAAATAAAACGTTGGGGATATAATAGTATACAAAGAAAAAACTCACTAATGATATAGTGAGTTTTTTCTTTGTTTAATTGTTTAATGGTGGGTGATATAGGATTCGAACCTATGACCCCCTGCTTGTAAGGCAGATGCTCTCGCCAACTGAGCTAATCACCCGAGGTATATACTATCTAGTATATTTTTATTTCAAATAGAGTCAAGTAGTTAAAAAAAATGGTACACGAGACAGGGCTCGAACCTGTGACCTTCGCCTTAGAAGGGCGCTGCTCTTCCAACTGAGCTACTCGTGCATAAAATACACAGCACTATTTTAGAGCGAAAAAAAAATTGATATCAAAGTCTTGGCAGCTACCTACTCTCACACATCTACGAGATGCACTACCATCGGCACGGGCTGACTTAACTTCTGTGTTCGGGATGGGAACAGGTGTACCCCAGCCGTTATAACTACCAAGAACCTAATATCAATTTTTTATATAAAGAACATACTGTTTAAAACAGCCTTCAATATAATAAGAACACTCAAAGTTAGTCAATAACCAATTATAAATAAATAATTGTTAAGATAGTATTAAAATTCATTCGTCCGATTAGTATTGCTTGGCTGAAGATATCGCTATCCTTACACCTGCAACCTATCAACCTTGTAGTCTCCAAGGGGACTTATTGCTCGAGGCAGAGAAATCTAATCTTGAAGTGGGCTTCCCACTTAGATGCTTTCAGTGGTTATCCCTTCCAAACTTAGCTACTCGGTAGTGCCAGTAGACCTGACAGCCGATACACCAGGGGTTTGTCCATTCCGGTCCTCTCGTACTAGGAACAGATCTTCTCAAATTTCTACACGCCTACAGCAGATAGGGGCCAAACTGTCTCACGACGTTCTGAACCCAGCTCGCGTACCGCTTTAAATGGCGAACAGCCATACCCTTGGGAGCTTCTCCACCCCCAGGATGCGACGAGCCGACATCGAGGTGCCAAACCGCGTCGTCGATGTGAACTCTTGGACGCGATCAGCCTGTTATCCCTAGGGTAACTTTTATCCGTTGAGCGACATCACTTCCACGTGTTAATGCCGGATCATTTTCACCCACTTTCGTGTCTGGTCGACTTGTAGGTCTCTCAGTCAGGCTCACTTATGCGAATACACTATCTCATCGATTTCCATCCGATGATAGTGAACCTTTGTGCGCCTCCGTTACTCTTTAGGAGGCAACCGCCCCAGTTAAACTACCCACCAAGCACTGTTTCCCAATTAGGGATTAGAGTTACATTTTAAGAAGGGTGGTATCTCAAGGATAACTCCATAGAGACTAGCGTCCCTATATCACAGTTTCCCACCTATCCTGCACATCTTAAAATATAACCCAATGCCAAGCTATAGTAAAGCTCCATAGGGTCTTTCCGTCTTGCTGCAGGTAGTCGGCATTTTTACCGACATTGCAATTTCACCGAGTCTATGCTTGAGACAGTACTCAGACCGTTATGCCATTCGTGCGGGTCGGAACTTACCCGACAAGGAATTTCGCTACCTTAGGACCGTTATAGTTACGGCCGCCGTTCACCAGGGCTTAGTTTCAAAGCTTGCACTCATCCACGTAACCTTCTGGCACTGGGCAGGCATCACCCCCTATACATCCTCTTACGAGTTTGCAGAGAGTTATGTTTTTGATAAACAGTCGCCTGAGTTCTTTCGCTGTGACCTATAGAAATAAGTGTTCTATAGGTAGGTCTTATCCCGAAGTTACGACCGCTATTTTGCCGAGTTCCTTAAGCATAGTTATCTCGTTCACCTTAGTGTTCTCCACTAACCCACGAGTGTTCGTTTGCGGTACGGTTACTTATACCTTAGCTCATAGAGGCTTTTCTTGATACCCGAATATAGTAGAAGCCATCTCATTTATTTCCGAAGAAATAAAATCAATTTAACATTTCCTCATCCTTAGAAAATTACGGATTTACCTATAATTTAAGATTTGTAATGTAGTACAAGTCATTAAGTACCTTCTATATCCCGATATGTCCCCCCTTAGAAAAATATAAATAGTTCAGGAATATTAACCTGATATCCATCAGCTTCCCCTTTCGGGTACACCTTAGGACCGACTTACCCTACGTCGACTGCCGTTGCGTAGGAAACCTTGGGTTTCTGGTGGGGAGAGTTTTCATCTCCCTTACGTTACTCATACCAACATTTTCACTTCTGATATCTCCAGCAAGGGTCACCCCTCACCTTCAGCGACATACAGAACGCTCCGCTACCACTCTTACGAGTTTACATCTTCGGTTAACAACTTTAGCCCCGTTGAATTTTAGGCGCAAGTTCGCTTGACCAGTGAGCTATTACGCACTCTTTCAAGGAATGGCTGCTTCTAAGCCAACCTCCTGGTTGTCTCAGCAATCTCACATCCTTTTCCACTTAGTTGTTAATTAGGGACCTTAGATAGTAATCTGGGCTGTTTCCCTCTTGACAATGGCACTTATCTGTCACTGTCTGACTCCCGGTATAATTTATATGGTATTTGAAGTTTATCAGGATTTGCTAAGTCGTGAGACCCGCTAGTCCAATCAGAGCTCTACCCCCATATAATAGTAATCCGAGGCTAGCCCTAAAGCTATTTCGCGGAGAACCAGCTATCTCTGAGTTCGATTAGCTTTTCACTCCTTCCCACAAGTCATCCAAAGGACTTGCAGCTCCTAATGGTTCGGCCCTCCACGGTGTTTTACCACCGCTTCAGCCTGCTCATGGGAAGCTCACTCAGTTTCGGGTCTAGTATATATGACTGAATCGCCCTATTCAGGCTTGCTTTCACTTCGGCTCCGGATTTAACTTCCTTAACCTTGCCACATACACTAACTCGTTGGTTCGTTCTACAAAAAGCACGTGGTCACTCGAAAGCTCCCACTCTTTAAAAGCATAAAGTTTCAGGTTCTATTTCACTCCCCTCCCGGGGTTCTTTTCACCTTTCCCTCATGGTACTAGTTCACTATCGATCTCGAATACTATTTAGCCTTGGAGGGTGGTCCCCCCATATTCAAACCAGGTTACACGTGCCTGATCCTACTCTGGATAACATATACAAAATAAAATCACTTTAAGATACGGGATTTTAACCCTCTATGATCAAGCTTCCCAACTTGTTCTCTTAATAATAATATTCTATATTAGGTTTATTAGCCTCCCCTAATGTTTCTCCGTACCCCATACTACCAAAAGCTACCTACAGTATGTATGGTTTGGGCTCCTCCCGTTTCGCTCGTCACTACTCAGGGAATCTCGTTTGATTTCTTTTCCAATGCTACTTAGATATTTCAGTTCACATTGTGTCCTTCCTATATATAGGATAATACAGATTACCTGTATTGGGTTCCCCCATTCGGAAATTCTGGAGTAATAATGTTTTTTATCAACTTCTCCAGACTTATCGCAGATTTATACGTCCTTCTTCGGATATTCGAGTCAAGGCATCCACTTTATGCTATAATTAAATTTTAATACTAAAAAAACAATGAATCATTTTTTAGTTATTAACTAACTTTGACTATTCAGATTATATTAAAGAACAAAATAAACAGAATATTAGAAGAAAATTGAAAAAAGAAAAATTACTGAGGGAAAATATAAGGAGATAGTCCATCCGCAGGTTCTCCTACGGATACCTTGTTACGACTTTAGCCCAGTCAGCAGTCCTACTATGGGCCCTCATATTACTAGAGGGACTTCCAATATTACTGCCTCCCATGCCATGACGGGCGGTGAGTACAAGACCCAGGAACATATTCACCGTGACATATCTGATTCACGATTACTAGCAATTCCAACTTCATGAGGTCGAGTTGCAGACCTCAATCCGGACTGAGATTTACTTTAAAGATTAACTCCATGTTGCCATATTGTTGCTCTTTGTATAAACCATTGTATCATGTGTGTAGCCCCAGACGTAAAAGCCATGCTGATTTGACGTCATCCACACCTTCCTCCTTGTTAACCAAGGCAGTCTCGTTAGACATAATAACTAACGACATGGGTTGCGCTCGTTAACGGACTTAACCGAACACCTCAAGGCACGAGCTGACGACAACCATGCAGCACCTGTCTTACCGTTCCAATAAAGGCACTCCTCTATCTCTAGAGGATTCGGTAGATGTCAAGTCTGGGTAAGGTTCCCCGTTTATTGTCGAATTAAACCACGTGATCCACTGCTTGTGTGGGTCCCCGTCTATTCCTTTGAGTTTTAGTCTTGCGACCGTACTCCTCAGGTGGATAACTTATCGCGTTAGCTTCAGCACTCCCGTCTAGCGGGAACACTTAGTTATCATCGTTTAGGGCGTGGACTACAAGGGTATCTAATCCTTTTCGCTACCCACGCTTTCGTTCCTCAGCGTCAATATAGTTCCAGTAAGCTGCCTTCGCTTTCGGTGTTCCTCTAAGTATCTACGGATTGCACCCCTACACTTAGAATTCCGCTTACCTCTCCCTAATTCTAGTTAGACAGTTTTGAACACCAACACGAAGTTGAGCTTCGGTCTTTCATATCCAACTTATCTAACCGCCTACGAACCCTTTACACCCAGTGATTCCGGGTAACGCTCGAGACATACGTATTACCGCGGCTGCTGGCACGTATTTAGCCGTCCCTTATTCCTGAGGTACTCTCATTATGCTCCCTCAGAAAAGAAGTTTACAATCGTTAGACCTTCATCCTTCACGCGGTGTCACTCCATCAGGCTTTCGCCCATTGTGGAAGATTCCTCACTGCTGCCTCCCGTAGGAGTATGGACCGTGTCTCAGTTCCATTGTGACTGATCATCCTCTCAGACCAGTTATCCGTCATAGCCTTGGTGAGCTATTACCTCACCAACAAGCTGATAGAACGAAGGCTCCTCCCTAGGCAATAAATTTTTACTCCGAAGAGACTATCCGGTATTAATCCACTTTTCAGTGGGCTATCCCTGACCTAGGGGCAGATACCAACGTATTACTCACCCGTTCGCCGCTTTCCTCTTTTTAGCAAGCTAAAAAGTTTCTCGCTCGACTTGCATGTGTTAGGTGCACCGCTAGCGTTCACCCTGAGCTAGGATCAAACTCTTTTAAACGTAATTGATATAAATGAATATATCTTGAAAATTTTAATTTGTTTTCCTAGTAAAGTTTTTTAATTCTTTTTTCTTCTAATATACTGTTTATTTTAAAGAACAACAAGTGTCTTCGTTTTTAAAGTATGAGGATTTTATTAATTTTTGAATATTTGTCAAAACTTTTTTTAATTAAGTTTTTGAGAAGTATTTACT
>Ga0228674_1001448_pt1 | contig 14099 bp, 14 predicted proteins | sample 1D_rmetaG_FD_189054 | JGI IMG/M metagenome (GOLD analysis project Ga0228674, IMG submission 189054) | Seawater microbial communities from Monterey Bay, California, United States - 1D_r | ecosystem: Environmental > Aquatic > Marine > Coastal | place: USA: California | collected 2016-09-26
TTGAAGAAGAGCTCTAAATTGTCATTATGCGGATGATCAGCAAGGTATTCACGGGCATTGATGATTTTCTTTTCAGACAAATCTACACCAACAACACGCTTGCAACCGATGTCAAGAAAGGGCTTTAAATTCCCACCTTCTCCACACCCTATTTCAAGCACGGAAAGCTCAGGAGTGACTTCAATTACTTCATTGATATATGGGATAACGTATTTCTCAACAGTGGTAATCTGCTCATTAAAATATCGTTTTCTATCCTTGTGTCTTTCTTGCATTGAGTTGGTGCTTAATCAAGACTGCGAATATAAGCAATTCAACGTTAGAGAAAAATCGTCTCTTTTGAAGTCGTTTCTTGTTCAATCTTGATAATACCAGTTGCTATATTACCTTCCTTCTCCGCTTCAACATTCATTACCGCGACACCTGCTTGACCAAGTTAATATCCATCGTTGAAGTTGAATCGAATAACACCATTAATATCATATATTTCCAAACCCAACAAGAACGCGTGTAACGATTCAATATCAATCTGAGCGTAAGACTCCATTGAATATAGTAATTACCGACTTGTTGGGGCGTCAAGTATACAAAACAACTCATGCATCATTACCCGGAATAAATACTGTTCTAGTTAATATAGAATCGCTTCATACTGGCCGCTATATTGCGAACTTGTCTTCTGATCATCAGGCTAAACTTTTGTACTTGCAGAAGCAATAATAAAGGAGAGCATTCTTCTAAGGATTATCTAGTCTTATAAAGAAAAAAAGGTGCCGAACTTAGTCCAACACCTTTTTCCTTTTTCAGTATTTATTATTGAACGAAAACGGTTTCGTTAGTCGTCGTTTCTTGCTCAATTTTAATAATTCCTTGACCCGTTAATGATCCTTTAGTTACGTCGATATTTAGTACGGCAACTCCAGCTTGTCCTAATTGATAAACTTCGTCGAAGTTAAAAATTGCTTCACCTGCTGAATTTGTGGAAGTGGTATCGTAAAGAACAACACTTGCAGGCTGATTTGTTGTAGACTGTCCATAAACAACTACAGTAGCATCAACAACAGGTTGGCTGCTTGCATCTAGCACCATAATAACAGCAACTGTTTCTTCTTTCTTACGACAAGAAACAAAGGTTACCGCAATCAGTAGCGCGAATAATCCGAATGTAAAGAACTTATTCAATTTCATGATTGATTGTTTTAATTTGGTAGATAAACAGTTTCGACTGCAGTTGTATGCGATCGACTTCTAAGATATCCAGTAGCAGTTTTAGTATCAAACTTTGCGATCACATCAAAATATGCAACAACATTATCATCACCAGCGACGTCATAGTAGGCTTTCATATTAAATGTAGCGAAACCAGAATCATTTGTGATTACCGTATCCACATATTCCAGTGTCTCCGGATCGGAATTGATATCGCCAACGATAATAACTTTAGCTCCCTCAACAAGTTCATTACTCGCTGAACGGACAAATATTTTTATTCCTGACGGTTCCTTATTTTTACACGATTGAACAAATCCAACCGATAAACAAACAAACAACAACAATCCTATTTTTCTTGCCTTATTCATAGTGTCCTACAATGATAGTCTTCAAATATACGCTAAAAATCAGATTCTGTAAAAAACTTTGACTCTGAATTCTTAACTTCGTACGCACACAATGCGTTTTTGTTACATAAACAATCAACTACCACAGAAAATTGCAGTATTAGTTGGTTATACAGGTTAAACGTAGTTAATTAAGGAAGAGTTGGCTGACAAGACAAAGAAATGAACGATAAGATTACAAAAATAAAGAAGGAGATTGATGGTTATTTGATCGAATCAAAGCAACATTTAGAAGACTTCAGAATTAAGTTTTTAGGCTCTAAAGGTGTTGTAAAGCAGTTGTTTGGAGAACTGAAGGCTGTTCCAAATGAAGAGAAAAGAACGGTCGGGCAGCTTCTTAATGGATTGCGAGAGTTCGCACAAGGAACTTTTGACAAAGCACAGGAGAATTTAGCGGATAATCATGGAGAAAGTCAAAAAATCGATCTTTCTAGACCAGCTGATCAAATTGAAATTGGTGCGCGTCATCCTCTCTCAATTGTGAGAAGTGAGATTATCGAAATCTTCAGTAGAATTGGATTTTCAGTTTCTGAGGGACCAGAAATAGAAGATGATTGGCATAATTTCTCTGCTTTGAACTTTCCTCCGGAGCATCCAGCAAGAGATATGCAGGACACTTTTTTCATAGAAAAGGGAGAAGAAGAAATAGCATTACGTACACACACCTCATCGGTTCAAGTTCGTGTGATGGAGAACTCTCAACCACCAATCAGAACAATTTCTCCAGGAAGAGTTTATAGAAATGAGGCAATTTCTGCAAGAGCACACTGCTTTTTCCACCAAGTAGAAGGATTGTACATCGATAAGGATGTCTCTTTTGCTGATCTAAAACAGACTCTACTGTACTTCGCAAAAGAGATGTTCGGTGAAAAAGCACAAATTAGATTACGACCATCTTATTTCCCGTTTACAGAACCAAGTGCTGAGGTTGACATTTCTTGTACTATTTGTAGTGGGAAAGGATGTAATGTTTGTAAGTATTCCGGATGGTTGGAGATCTTAGGTTGTGGAATGGTAGATCCAAATGTTCTGGAAGCAAGTAATATCGACAGTAAAGAATTCACTGGTTTTGCTTTTGGAATGGGAGTAGAACGAATAGCACAATTGAAATATAGAGTGAACGATCTACGGTTGTATTCAGAAAATGATCTTCGATTCTTGAAACAATTTACACCTGAAATGTAATTATGGGATGGTTCGGCAAATCACAAGAAAGCAAGGAGTTACCTTGGAATCAGTTAATATCAGTTGATCAATTAAAAGAAGTGTTGGACTCTTCTACTGAGAAGCCGATCCTGCTATTTAAGCACAGTACTAGATGCAGTATTTCATCAATGGCGTTCTCTGGATTTCAAAGTGGATGGGAAGGAACAGAGGAGGAGATAGGAATTTACTATTTGGACTTACTGAAATATCGTGATATTTCGAATCAAATAGCAGAACTTACTGGAGTTATGCATCAGTCCCCTCAAGTGATCGTCTTAAAGAATAACGAAGTGGTTTACACAGCAACTCACACTGCTATTAGTGCAAGAGCGGCATTAAGCTCGATTAGCTAAGATGAAAAAGAAAATAGTCATTGCACTAATTGTGATCGTTGGAGGAGCTCTCTTAATCTTACCTCTATTGAAATCAGACCCTACTCAAGAATCTGGAGAATTAGCGGTTTTCGATTTTAATCAGGATAATCTTGCAATGCACGTTGGAGATAAAGTTGACTTGAAATTAAGAGTCGAGCAACCAATTAAGTCAATGGAGTTGATCATGGATAACACGGTGCTTAAAACTTGGAACACTCCAACAGGGTCAGTCGTTTTTAAACTCAAAGGCGACCAAGAATTAATGGGAGGACATCGCTTAACACTTCGTGCAACAGATAATGATGGTAATAAGAATACAGACTATTTGATGTTGCGGGTATTGTCTGACATAGAACCAGAACAATTAATTGCTAAGATCGAAGGGTCGTATCCACATCTATCATCAAGTTATACCCAAGGATTAGCGTTTTACCAAGGTCGTTTGTTTGAAGGGACTGGAGATCCAGGTCGAGCAGGAAAAACGATAGTAGCAGAGGTTGACTTAGCTTCTGGGAAATGGAAAGAAGGGAAATTCATGGGGTTAGGTCCAACTCGATTTGGAGAAGGAATTACAATTCTGAATGAAAAGCTTTATCAATTAACATGGCAGAGTCAGGTGTGTTACGTTTACGACGCGAATGATTTGCATGGTAATATCCAAGAACTCACTTATGTCGGAGAAGGATGGGGGCTATGTAATGATGGCGAATCGCTGATTATGTCAAGTGGTTCGGAACGCATTGTTTTCCGTGACCCTTTGTCATTCACAACAACAAGAACGATTGATGTTTATGACAACACAGGGCCAATCTCCAACCTAAATGAGTTGGAATATATTGATGGGCTTATATATGCGAATGTGTATCAAACTTCGATGGTAGTTGTCGTTGACCCTGAAACAGGGAAAGTCCTAAAAACGATAGATGCCTCAGAGTTGGTTAAATCAACAGATGGAAGAGGTGACGTTCTCAATGGAATTGCTTTTGATTCTGAAACCAATAAAACATATATGACTGGGAAATATTGGTCAAAAATGTTTAAGGTCAAGTTCGAGAAGAAGTAATGTTCCTAGCATCGAAAAAGGATAAAAAGGACTCTGTAAGAATTATTGCGGATACATTCGACGCTAATCCAAGTGTAAATATTGTAATCGGTGATGGTGGTATTCGAACGAAGAAAATAAGTAGACTAGCAGATTATGCCTTTATTAAAGCACTTAACAGAAGAGGCGCGTATTTATCTGACAACCGAATGGCGACAGCTCTGATTTTTCACTCGAAAAGCAAGTCATTTAGTTTAAAAGAAATCTACTTGGAAGTACGCTTTGCGTTATCCATTCCCCCGAAAAAGGTGATCCAAACGTTGAAGCGAGAAGCGTATTTGAAGAAACATAGAACGGAAGACGATCACTTATATTTTTGGTTCCTGGGTGCGCAAAAGGGAGCTGGACATGCAGCTTTTGAATTGAAGGACTACCTGTTTGAATTATCTAAAAAAGAAGACCTAGCAATTTTCTTAGAAACATCTGTACCAAGAAATAAAGTGGTTTACGAACGCTATGGCTTTGAAACCTATCACACTTGGGAAGATTCCGGCGGAGGAAAACCGCTTTGGTTTATGAGAAGAGATCCTAAATAAAAGGAGTCCAAATAACTATAGAGTAACCCACCCAAGGATTCGCCCCTTTTTACTCGCTTGCGTATAAAGTAGCATTTCGTTTTCACTCATCTTCTCTCACATTTTTGGAATTAAAGTTCGCTTCTCATCATTTTCGAAATCAAAGAATGTTTTGCGGCTAAATTCACCATCACTTTCTAGAGTAATAATGGCTGCTACGGTATTTCTTTTCACCTTTCTTTTCTTCTTGTCCTCTTCATCTGTCTCATCCATATTCGCCTCAGAATCATTGTAGATCATCATGATATTATCACCTTGAAACAGAGTAAAGAAGGACGAATATTTCCCACCATCATTCGTAGAGTGTTGGCGTTTCTTCACTTTATTTTTCCAAGTAATAACTCCTTCAAAATTATATTGAGCTCGAACGCTTGTTGAAAGGAGTAAAGTTGCCCCAGCAAATAAGATTGGTTTAATCATTTAGCCTGTTTTATGAGATATGGAAGTTAGTCAGAAGTTTGAGAGTAGGTAATAAAAACCAGGAAGGATCTTATTTTGCTGAGAAACTTGTAAAAGGATCGAACTGGTTCATGGTGTTGACCTCCTTCACCTCATTATCTTCTACACGAAGAATTCTGCCAGGATATTTTTCAACCATAGACATGTCATGCGTAGCCATAACGATGGCGGCCTTTTCTTCTTTTGCCACTGCGATCAACAATTGCATTATTTCTGCAGAAGTTTCAGGATCTAGATTACCTGTTGGCTCATCTGCAAGAATGATTTTCGGTTTATTTAGAAGTGCTCTAGCAATTGAAACACGCTGTTGTTCCCCTCCAGATAGTGCGAATGGCATCGAGTTGATTTTTTCCTCAATTCCGACAAGACTTAATACTTCATGGGCTCGAGCTGTCATTAATTTCTTGTCTTTCCAGCCAGAAGCACCCATAACGAACATCAGGTTCTTTAAGACAGAACGATCAGTTAATAGTTGAAAATCCTGGAAGACAATTCCGACCTTTCGGCGTAGCTTCGGAATATCCTTTCGTTTCATTTTTGTTAAATCAAACTCAACAATATTCCCAGAACCTTCAGCGAGTGATAGTTCACCATAGAGAACTTTTAGTAGGCTACTTTTACCACTTCCAGTTTTTCCGATGAGGTATACAAACTCGTCGTCTTGTATTTGAATGGACACATTTTTTAAGACAGTTACACCGCTTTGTAAAATTCTTCCGTCCGATATATTAATTACGTTGCTCATATACTTAGAAGTAAAGTTGCGCAAATGTACGGCATCATTCTTGCCTTGACTAAAATAATCTTAACAGAAAAACGTTTAAAACTTTAGAATAGTCTCTCCAAATACGCATTCAAGTGATATACTTTTAGCGTGGTTTCTAATATGATGTTCCCGCATGAATCTCATCTTATAAACCTCTTTAAAGAATAAACCAGATTTGGCATTCGATATTTACAATGCCTAATATCAATTAAAAGTATCAGTTGTATGGGAAAGTATCTTCTTATCTTATTGATCGCAATGTGTCATACATCTTTTGGACAAACGTCCGAAAAGTATAACAGCGACTATGCAGAATTTTACCGCGCAGAAGAATTGTTCGAAAAGGAACAGTACGGAGCAGCACGAAAGACATTTAGGTTGTTTGTTGACAAGTTCAATCAACCAAATGATCCGATGCAAATAAAGGCCAGATATTATGAGGGTTTATCGGCATTGGAGCTATATAATAATGATGCTCTAGATTTGCTTACCCAGTTTAATTACGATTATCCGGAGAGCATCTATAAGAAGGATATATATTTTCGATTGGGTAAATTTTATTACTACAAGAAGAAATACGAAGAAGCACTTACTTGGTTTAACAAGTTAAGCGTACGAGATATTGAAGAAGTTGATCGTGAAGAGTTTTATTTCAAATTGGGTTATTCTTATTTCCAAGAAGATCAGATGGATGAGGCCCGTGATGCTTTTTATGAAGTAAAAGGAGGAACTTCTCAATATGCCAAACCGGCACTCTATTATTATTCGCACATAGCCTACAAAAATGAACAATATCAAGTGGCACTCGATGGGTTCTTAGCGTTGGAAGATGATGAGAAATTTGGAACTGTCGTAGCGTATTATATTGCTCAAATATATTACCTGCAAGGTAAGTACGAGCTTGTAACTGAATACGCGAATCGTGTGAAGGCGGATGGAAAAATAGTAAACGAGAAAGATTTAAACCATCTAATCGGAGATGCTTATTACCGCACAGGTCGCTATGCTGAGGCTGTTCCCTACTTGGAGAAGTACGATCGAGTATCCAATACAACGCGAGACGAAGATTACAGGCTAGGCTATGCATACTATAAAGCCGGGACTTGTGATAAAGCCATCAGAATGTTTGATCGGGTAAAGAAGGAAAAAGATAGTTTAGGTCAAGTTGCATTTTATCACATTGGTGAATGTCAGTTAAAGGCAGACAAGAAAGTTTCGGCTCGAGCGGCTTTTGAAGAAGCAGCGTTCATCGATGCTAATCCAGTAGTTCAAGAAGATGCACTTTACAACTTTGCAATCCTCTCTTACAAGTTAGATATTAACCCATACGATGAGGCGGTTGAGGCATTTGAAATGTACCTTGAACGCTACCCGAATTCTGAACGTCGTGATGACGTCTATCAATACTTAGTGAATGTTTATACCAGCACCAATAATTATGAGAAGGCGCTTACATCACTTGATAAAATTCCTAATAAGGATATTAAGCTGAAGATGGCATACCAACTGGTAGCTTTCAACAAAGGTGTAGATCGTTTCCAGAAAAACAATTTTCCAGGATCAATCGAATCATTTGATAAGGTGAACAAATATCCAGTTGACCCAGAAATGACGGGTAAAGCGGCTTATTGGAAGGCGGACGCTTATTACAGAATGAAAGATTACGATAGAGCAATTACTGAATATAAAAGCTTCAGAGCATTGCCTTCGACCCTATCTCCAAGACTAAAGCAAGAGGCTCAATACAACATCGGGTATTGCTATGTTGATAAGGCAAGAATCCTACAAAAGAAAATTGATGCAGCGAGTAGCGGAACGTCCAAAAAAAGAGCAATGGATGCTGCTGAGAAAGAACACCAGCGAACTATTGATGCCTTTGGAACTTATGTCCAGTCGGACCCATTTAGTAGTAAGAAACTAGCAGACGCATATATGCGAATAGGAGATGCGAGCTTTTTAATAAGTAAAAATGACGATGCTGTTAGAAGTTACCAGAAAGCAATAGAGATGGACGAAGGGTTTGATGATCAAGCACTGTTTTATATGGCTAAAACTCTCGGGTACATGGGCAGACCCACCGAGAAAACAGCTAAGCTGCTAGACATAATAAACAACTATTCGAGTTCGAAGTATTTACAGCTGTCGATTTTTGAAGTTGCCGAAACCTATAAGTCAGATGAACGTTACGAAAAAGCAAAAACATACTATCAACGATTAGTGACTGACTACCCTTCTTCTAACAAAGTAATGTCAGCGAAGATTAACATCGCATTCATTTATGGGAAGTTGAAACAATATTCACAATCTGAACAGGCATACAAAGAAGTAATGACTCAATTTGGTGCAGATCAAAAGGTGTGCAAAGACGTCGCTAATGGATTGAAGGATTTATATACTGATATGGGTCAACCGGAAAAAATTGAAGAGCTGCCAAGACTCTACCCATGTTTCCAACTTGATCCAAACGAACAGGAAAACCTTTATTACATTCCTGCTATGACGGCCTATACTGACAGCTCTGTTTCTCAACGTCAGCGTTATCAAAACGCAATCCCGAAGTTCGAGAAGTATTTAGCTAAATTCCCATCAGGACGATATAAGGAAGATGTGAAATATTTCCTAGCGCATAGTCATTACGGAATAGAAAATGAAGCAGAGGCGATTAATATATATCGCGAAGTTTTACAAAGTCCGGTTAACAATGCAAACACAGAACTTGCTGCTCTCAGAGTTGCAAAGTACCTCTATAACAACGGAGAGTACAATGATGTGATTCCTTACTACCGCAGAATTGAAAGTGTTTCAGGGGATCCAGAGAATAAATTCAATGCTCGATTCGGACTAATGAGAAGTTACTACCTCACAGAGAGCTGGTCGAATGCCAGTACATACGCATCTAAAGTGTTGAATGAATCTCAGTTAAACGGGGAGAATAAAGAGCTAGCCCATTATGTGAAGGCTATTTCTAATTACCGACTCAACAACTTCAATGGCGCTAAATCATCACTTGATTGGATGATAACAAATGTCACCTCTGAACGGGGGGCGGAATCGAGATATGCTCTAGCAGACCTTTATTATCAAAGAGGTGATACAGAAAAATCAATGGGAGAAATTGACAAGTTACTTCAAATGCGCCCAGCATATAATTACTGGATCGCGAAGAGTTTGATTCTTAAGACGAGAGTTCAAATAGTTAAAAATGAACTGGTCGAAGCGGAGCAAACATTGAAATCAGTCAGAGAACACTATCAAAATCAAACTGATGGTATTATTGATGAAGCAAACGAATTGTGGGATGAGCTTATGCAGTTAAAATCGCAACCTAAGAACGTCACACCAGATACGAACCCAATTATTGACATTAACGGACAGTAAGATGAGAAAACTAGGAACAATCATAGTAGTGATCATTACCGTTAGTACAGCGGTAGCGCAAGATGTAACACTTATCGGTGAAGGAACCCGAGAGGTGGAAAAGGCGTACAGAATAGCTGGCTCACCACAGATTATTGATACGACAATTCCGATGGCAACAGTGGACTACCCGCTTTTGCAATTGCAGTTTGATACAGAAAGTGAGGTGTCGAGAATTGACCCTGTATCTATTAGAACAGTGGATAAGTTGGCGAAGTTATATCATACTTATATTAAGCTTGGAGTTGGAACTGAATTAATGCCTCTGGGTGAAATCTATTTTGATGCAACCCGATCACGGAAATTCTTATACGGGGCACACCTAAAGCACTTGAGTTCTTTTGGAAATATTCCAGAACGAGCACCCGCACAATTTGATCGTACGCGATTTGGATTGTACGGAACATTAAATCAGAAAAAGTATACGTTAGGCGGAAATATCCACTATAATAATCAGGGGTTGCACTATTATGGAATAAGTGATACACTTGGACTTGACAAGGACAGCACGGCGCAGCGCTATAGTGATTTTGGAATGGATATCAAGTATGCATCTCATAAAAAGGACAGCTCACACTTCAATTATTCTGTGGGAATGGCCTACAATAATTATTCATCTAAGAAGCCATTAGAGGCAGATCTAGAAGATTGGAGAACGAAAGAAAATTACTTCGCGCTTGAAACGAGTGGAGAGTACTTGCTTGGAAAAGAAGTGTTCGGGGCAGATTTCAATATACGTTACAATGGATATAAGTATGGAGTGGTTGGAATCACTGGAGCCGATGCTCTAGACACTGCAATTGTTAGAAATAATACGGTGGTTAACTTGAAACCAACTATTACGACAACGCTTCAGGATAATCGATTTAAAGCGAAGGTTGGTTTGGATTTAGTTGTGGACGGTGCAACTGACAAAGTTCGCGCTCATCTATACCCGATAGCTGAATTGAAATACAGTATGTTCAACGATATCTTTATTCCTTATGTTGGACTTAGAGGCGGATTAACGCAGACGACATTCAAGGGATTAACCAATGAAAATGAATTCTTATTACCTACCGTTTACATGGAGAACGAGCATAAAGCGATTGATTTTTATGGGGGATTTAAGGGTACAATGAGTAAGAGAATTAGCTTTAACATTGGGGCGAATTTCGCAAATGTGAAGAACATGGGAATGTTTGTTAATGATACGATCAACTCACTTGGAAATAAATTCAATGTTATCTACGATACAGCAAATGTTGCCACAATAGAAGGGTCGATTTCTTATCAACTACAAGAGAAATTTAAGTTTGACGCAATCGGGAGGTTTCATTCTTACAGTCTTGTAAATAACAGCTATGCATGGAATAGACCGAATTTGGAGGTAATCCTGAGAGGGTCATACAACTTGTTTGATAAATTCTTGTTTAACTTAGATGTGAACATGGAGCAAGGAAGAAGAGCTCTCGTGAGTGGGCCGGGAGAGAACATCACATTAGAAAATGGTCAGTATGCTAAAAAGCTTGATTTTATTGCTGATGCGAACTTCTCAGTTGAGTACCGCTACAACCCTAGAATATCTGCTTTCTTACAGTTGAATAACATAGCATCTCAACGTTATATGAGGTGGTATGAAGCTCCGGTACAAAGCTTCCAAGTTCTTGGAGGCGTGACCTTCAGGTTATAGTAACAGGAACGTAGGGAGGAAACTCCCTAGCTGATCAGTGAATAGTGAATATGACTTCAGAAACGAGATCGCTTTCTGCGTATTCATAAGACTATTGTGGCACACCTACATAGGCGAAGTCTTCTTATTTTCTTTGAAAACCTTAGCTCTACTTCGACTATATTGTGCGGACCAAACATTTCTAGCATATTTATACGGTCCTTTATCAGCTGTAGTATAAACCTAAGTTGCTGGCACTTCGTTAATATACATTCCAGACTCTAAATCTGGAATGTCTTGAGAAATAGGAAGTACATGCAGTGCACTCAACAATGCCTTTCACGGGATCCCATTTTTTATAGATCGAGAATGAAGGACCCGACATGCTTTCTTGATGATTACCATTCATATATTCAAGTAGTCGCGTATAATCCTCTTTTATTAAGTTTGAGATATTGCAATTTGTGTATGAACTATCGATACTAAAGTATTTACAACCATCATAATTTTCTATGTCTTTAACAGTCAGCTCAGAATTAACTTTGCCATCTTCAGCATACTCCTGGAGCATCATTAAACTTCGGTTATATTCCATTCCGATAAAAGTCTCTATCATTTTTCATGTTTTGGATGAAAAATGATGAACTCGTGTCCATTAACCAGTGAACGCTTGTGCTGTCTCCTTCAGGCCTGAGCATGAAAGACACCTTGGCTTTAGACTTATATGGAGTAAGCAAAAGAAGGTCGTAATCAACGCGGGAGTTTTCAACCTCAGAAAGAACGGTCATGTTTCCAGTACCAGTTACCTCACTAGGCCTAGAAATTCATATTTTGGGATAAAAAAACGCGAAAGATTACCTTTCGCGTTTCAATAGTTAAAAGGGGATACTAAAATACTCCTGCTTCCTGAGCATCATCATAAGCTTCAGGAGAACGTTTTTTCAACTCCTCACCGAATCCGTCTTTTGATAATTTTCCTTCATAGTTTGTTTGCCAAGTAAGAATACACTCATTAGATGCTTTAATATCATCTGCCATCGTTGTACTTAATTCAAGTAGCTCTGATGCCGTTGTTGCGTTTGCTGTTTTTTCTTTTACGGCTTGAGCCATATCAAAGCACTCACAGTAATCTTTTGCAGCGTTCACATCATCTTCGCTTGCTCCACATGATGCCAAAAGCAACCCTGCAGCCATAACATAAAATAATTTTTTCATAGGTGTACGTGGTTTTTTAGTTCATGAAAAGTACATATTCCCAACGGAAAGTCAACCAGCAATGGCAGGATTAATAGGTGTTATTCCTCCGACTTCTTCTCAATAGAATTTAACCCCTCAGTTTTGGAGACTTCATCAGAATCTACTACTTCAGATTCAGGAACTGCCGGTGTTTCTTCAGTTATCTCACTTGATTCTGGCTTCTTCTTTGGAAAGTATTTACGCTGTCTAAAGAATACCATAATTACCCCAGAGGTAATAGAAGCATCAGCAATGTTCCAGATGGCTGGAAAGACTTGATCACCCCCAACCCATGGAACCCAACTTGGCCAAATCCCCTCGAATTTAAACATGTCAACTACGTTACCCATTAGGAAACCAGTATGGCGAGTTTCAACCTGCCCAAATTGACATTCTGTCAAAACCCCAGATCCTTCTAATTCATTGAAAGGCATGCAAGCATCATATTCAAAAGCGAAATCATAGAACATTGAATCGATGAGGTTTCCAGTAGCACCTGCTAATATAAGTCCTATGGCGATTAAAAACTCCATGCGTGCTCCGCCCCTAGCTTGCTTGAACCAGTAGTAGATGATTGCTCCAATCGCGACCATTCTAAATATGCTGAGTGCAAGTTTATGCCATACTTGCGAACCGAACTTGGTCCCGAATGCCATTCCTTGATTTTCGATATATTCCATAACAAGCCAATCACCCAGGATAGGATTTGACTCATAAAGCGACAAGTTTGACTTGACGTATATCTTAATAATTTGGTCAATTGCCAGAATGACAAAGACGATGATCGAAACGATCAGTAATTTTTTTTTCAAAGGATCTAGCTTTGCGCGTTCTTAGCTTCGATGCTTAATGTTGCGTGTGGCACGAGCTTTAAACGTTCTTTTTGAATTAGTTTTCCAGTAACGCGACAAATCCCGTAAGTTTTATTTTCAATTCGTATCAAAGCGTTTTGAAGGCTCGTAATGAACTTCTGTTGGCGCGCAGCTAACTGAGCAACCTCTTCTCGCGAAAGTGTTTCAGAACCATCTTCCATCATGTTGAAAGTTCTACCGGTATCATCGGTACCGTGATTGTCTTTATGGGATAAGGAACCATTCAAAAGCTCTAGATCCTCACGCGCTTCTTCAAGCTTTCCGTTGATCAAGGCTTTAAACTCCTTTAGGTCTTTATCAGAATATCTTATTGTTGCCATAATGCATATGTTAGTTAACTACAATCGATAATTCTGCTGCAGTTATACAGTGTCTTTTTTATTAATGGCTAAAATATAAAATTATGCCTGAGACTACGCAATAATCAGGGAATAAAAAATGTATCTTCGGCGATGTGGTAAAGATCTTTTTCGGAAATCGTTCAGGGGTATTATTACTTCTTCCTTTTTTTATTGCGTCCTATATTCTAATTAACTGGTTTATAGGATACCACACGGCTGAATTAAATAGCACAGGTTTTTGGGGAGTTCAATTCAATGAAGACTTATGGTGGAGTAAAATATCAGCGCCACTTCTCATCCTAGGAAACGCCCTTTTACTCAATAATATTTTCAATAGAAATGCATTCATGGAGAAGAATATTTACCTCCCTGCTTTGCTTTATGTGGTCTTCCGAAGTTTCTTTCATTCTTTTTATTTCTTAAGTGGAGTAGGTGTCGTAGAGACGCTACTCATATTTGCCTTGATGCAAGTCTATAAGCT
>Ga0228674_1001450_pt1 | contig 14094 bp, 9 predicted proteins | sample 1D_rmetaG_FD_189054 | JGI IMG/M metagenome (GOLD analysis project Ga0228674, IMG submission 189054) | Seawater microbial communities from Monterey Bay, California, United States - 1D_r | ecosystem: Environmental > Aquatic > Marine > Coastal | place: USA: California | collected 2016-09-26
AGGATTGGGTGAATTGGATGAAAGAAGTGCATATACCAGAAGTAATGGCTACAGGGAAGTTCATTGATTTCAGGTTTTGTAGAGTATTTCCTCACCATGAAGACGATAATAAATCGTACAATATTTCTTACCGTTGTAAAGACATGGAGACTTACGAAGATTATCAAAACAATGATTCTCCAGCTTTACAAGAAGATCATACCAAGCGTTACGAAGGTAAGTTTGCAGCTTTCAGAACAATTTTAGAGCAGATAGCTGAATAGTATGAAAGACGTTAAAGCGAAAAAACACCTCGGTCAACATTTCTTAACGGATGAGTCTGTAGCTCGAAGAATAGCAGAGACTATTTTCGATAAAGAAGGATTCAAAGATGTTTTAGAAATCGGACCAGGAATGGGAGTGATGACAAAGTACCTGCTAGATAATAAGTCTTTTCAAACATGGTTGTGTGAGATAGATGATGAGTCGGTAGAGTACTTATTGGCGAATTACCCAGAGGTGGGAAATAGAATAATGAATCGCGATTTTCTGAAGATGAATTTGGATGAAATTTTCGATCGACCTTTTGGTTTAATTGGGAATTACCCTTACAATATTTCTTCTCAAATCGTATTCAAGGTATTGGACTTTAAGAGTCAGATTCCATTCATGTCTGGTATGTTTCAGATGGAAGTAGCAGAACGAATTTGTTCAGGTCCAGATACCAAAAAATACGGAGTGATTTCAGTACTCGCTCAAGCTTACTATGAGTGTGAGTATTTATTCACAGTTGATGCCAATGTTTTTAATCCTCCTCCAAAGGTTCAGTCTGGTGTGATGCGCATGACACGTCGTGAAAAACAGACCTTGGATTGTGATGAGAAATTATTCAAACAAGTGGTTAAAACGACATTCAACATGCGTCGTAAAACAGTTCGAAACGGATTAAAAACGTGGATCAAAGGAAAAGACTTTGAATCAGAGTTTTTACAGAAACGACCAGAGAATTTAACTTGGCAAGACTTTGTGATTTTAACGAATCAGATTGATAAGTTGATTAATGGGTAGGTCTAAGCCTTGTAATGAGGTACAGCTTGGTTTTTTGCAGGGACATCCATGTTTTTAAGCTTTTGCACTATGTTTTTAGCTCCTTTCAGATGCATATGTACTTTTAGCTTTTGTCCATCTTTACTGTGAAGTAGGATGTTACTGGTTAAAGAATTGAATGAGATTAGACTAATTTCGTGCCATTTAAGACTAACTGTTTTACCATATAGGTCCGTGGTGGTTATTGACTCACGATTATAAAAACCTTGGTGTCTTCGAAACCCCAAAACAACAATGTAGTTACCCCATTTATTATCAATTAAAATCGACCTACCTCGTCCGTTACCTTTCTCAGGTAATAAGCTTGTTATTTTTCCAGAGTATGATGTGTTTTGGATATTTTTATATTTCTTTTCAAGATAAATTTCAGAGTCATTTTGAATTAATGAGATAGAAATAAGCACAATGAAAATTGGAATAAAGACCAAAGCAAGACTTTTTCGGATTGTCTTTTCTTGTTGTTCTAATTCATTCTTGTTTTTCTTGTTCATTTGTCAAATCACCTACAACATTTGTAAAAACCACATGCAACCATATTTCCAATAACCACACATGCAATTTATTTCCATTACCCCATAAATCTAGTAGATTTTAAATGTTTATGAAAGCTTATAAAGCACCAATGATGGAGAAGAATCAAATTTCCCAATAACGGAGATCCTTCGGCAAGCTCAGGACGCAGGAGTGAAAAAAAAATCTGTGAAACCCGTGTAATCTGTGGTTAAAACTTAACAGGAGTTAGTGCTGATTAAGATTTAGAGAAAGTGTTCTGTGTAAATTCCCAAAAAAAGGGACCGCAACCCTATGAGTATCTAAAACAAAAAAAGAGACCCCAATATTGAGGTCTCTTTAAATATAAAATCGATTAAGATTAAAATTCTAAAGCTGGTAATAACTTAGTTCTTACCTCTCCGAAACCTAATCTGTTTCCATCTTTTTCACAGAAACCTCTCATGATAACTGTATCGTTGTCTTGGATGAATTTTCTTTCAGAACCATCGTTCATTTGAACTGGCTTTGTTCCTCTCCAAGCGATTTCTAACATTGAACCGTATGATGATGGTGTTGGACCTGAAATAGTTCCTGATCCCATCATATCACCTGCGTTGATATTACAACCGTTTACTGTGTGATGAGCTAATTGCTGCACCATGCTCCAGTACATGTACTTGAAGTTTGAGTTTGAAACCACTGTTTCTTCTTTACCTTCTGGTTCGATACCAGCTTGTAAATGAATGTCGTAGCTCTTGTCTCCAGCAAACTCTAAGTATGGTAAAATCTTAGGCTCTGATTGATCTGGACCTGCACATCTAAATGGCTCTAAAGCTTCTAATGTAACAATCCATGGAGAAATGGAAGAAGCAAAGTTCTTCGCTAAGAATGGCCCTAGTGGCACATACTCCCATTTCTGAATATCTCTTGCAGACCAATCATTGAATACTACTAAACCAAAGATGTAGTCTTCAGCTTCAGCTGTTGAAATTCTTTGTCCTAACGCTTTACCTTCACTTGTAATGAAAGCCATTTCTAATTCAAAATCAACTAATCTAGAAGGACCAAAAACTGGTGGCTCCTCTTCACTTGGTTTTGTTTGTCCTAACGGACGGTGAACCGATTGATTAGTAGTGATAATAGAAGAAGCTCTACCGTGATAACCAACTGGGATATGAAGCCAGTTTGGTAAAAGAGCATTAGCAGGATCTCTAAACATAGTACCAACGTTGGTAGCATGTTCTTTAGATGAATAGAAATCTGTGTAGTCACCAACAAATACTGGTAACTTCTCTTCGCAGTTTGCTAAAGGAGATAAGATAGCAGACTTATCTGCGTCGTTAATTTCCGTATTTCCTTCCGAGAATAAATCAAATAGTCTAGCTCTAACTGCAGACCATACTGCTTTATTCAATTTGATAAAAGCATTTAAAGTGTCATTATTAAATACACCTTCTGGTAAATTAATTCCAGAGAAAAATCCTTTCGTATGTAAAGCGTTTAGGTTGATTGCAGTATCTCCAATTCTTGAAGCATTTACTGTTTCACCATTTACGCTAATAACCCCAAATGGAAGGTTTTGAAGAGGGAAGTCCGAATTAGCCGGAGTTTCCACCCATGATTTTACTGAAAAATCATTTGTTCTACCCATTATATAAAATTTTAGTGTTTCAAATTAATCTTCAATCATCTCCTTGATCTCTGTTTCGAACAATGGATATTCTCCCATCATTTCGTTAACAGCAGTTCTAGTAGCTGAAAGAATTTCTTCATTCTCCCAATTCACAATTGCAGCATCAATAAATTCTACAATTTGAGGAATGTGAGCTTCTTTGATTCCTCTACTTGTGATAGCCGCCGTTCCAACTCTGATTCCAGAGGTAACGAATGGTGACTTATCATCAAAAGGAACCATATTTTTATTTACTGTAATATCTGCTTTACCTAATGCTTTTTCAGCTTCTTTACCATTAATGTTTTTCGATCTTAAGTCGATCAACATAGAATGATTTTCAGTACCACCAGAGATAATATCATAACCTCTAGCTACTAACTCTTCAGCCATTACTTCAGCATTCTTTTTAACCTGAACTTGGTAATCAAAGAATTCGTCAGTTAAAGCTTCTCCGAATGCAATTGCTTTAGCACCAATAATATGTTCTAAAGGACCTCCTTGCGTTCCTGGGAAAACACCACCATCTAAAATTTGTGACATCATTTTTGTCACTCCTTTAGGTGTTTTTAATCCCCAAGGATTTTCGAAATCTTTCCCCATCATTATTACTCCTCCTCTTGGACCTCTTAAGGTTTTATGAGTTGTAGAAGTAACGATATGACAATGAGGTATTGGATCATTTAATAATCCTTTTGCAATCATCCCTGCAGGATGAGAAATATCTGCTAATAATAAAGCACCTACTTCGTCAGCAATTGCTCTCATTCTTTCGTAATCCCAATCTCTTGAATACGCAGATGCACCAGCAATAATAAGCTTAGGTTTTACTTCCTTCGCTTTAGCTTCTATAATGTCGTAGTTAACTCTACCTGTTTCTTTATCTACTCCGTAAAAGTGTGGAGTATATGTTTTACCAGAGAAATTTACTGGTGAACCATGTGTTAAGTGACCACCATGAGATAAATCAAATCCTAAGATGTTGTCACCTGGTTGTAAACATGCTAAAAACACAGCTGCGTTAGCATTCGCACCAGAGTGTGGTTGAACATTTGCCCACTCACATCCAAACAAAGTTTTTAATCTATCGATAGCTAATTGCTCGATTTGATCAACTACTTCACAACCACCATAGTATCTTTTACTAGGTAATCCTTCAGCATATTTATTGGTTAAAATAGAGCCAGCTGCCTCCATTACTTGATCACTCACATAGTTCTCAGATGCGATCAATTCAATTCCTTCTGTTTGTCTGTCTCTTTCGTCTTCGATTAAATCGAAAATTTGTTGGTCTCTTGTCATCGGTTAAATGATTTGTTTTGTTATCCAAAGATAACCATAAAGCCACTTAAATCTACTGACAACTTATTGATTTTGACGACTAGTTTTCAACGGATGTTTAGAAGTCTGACTTTAATTAATTTACTGATTTGCCAATGAGATAATTTGCTTATGGTTTGAATTGTTAGAAAAGTAATTAAGGGGTAAGTGAATTTTGGAATAGACAGTTAGCTAATTGTTAGTTATTCTGTTTAAAACTCCAAGCATTAAGCAATTAGCTAATCAGTAAATTAACACATTAAAGGTTATCTTTAATCCACCACAAAAACAGCTGTTATGAGAAAAAATATCACTGAACTTTACGGAATAAAATATCCATTAATTCAAGCCGGAATGATTTGGTGTAGTGGATGGAAGTTAGCTGCTTCGGTTAGTAATTCTGGTGGACTAGGATTAATAGGTTGTGGTTCAATGTATCCGAATGTACTTCGAGAACATATTCAAAAGTGTAAGGCTGCAACGAAGAATCCATTTGGTGTTAATGTACCCATGTTTTATCCAGACTTGGAGGAGGTAATGAATATTATTATCGAGGAAAAGGTGCCTATTGTATTTACTTCTGCGGGAAATCCAAAACTATGGACGAAGCGTTTACAAGATGAAGGGATCATTGTAACTCATGTGGTTTCGAACTTGAAGTTTGCTAAAAAAGCAATGGAAGCAGGAGTTGATGCTATTGTTGCGGAAGGATTTGAAGCGGGCGGACATAATGGTAGAGAAGAGACAACTACGATGTGCTTGATTCCAATTGTGAGACAAGAAATAGATATTCCTTTAATTGCAGCAGGAGGAATAGGAACTGGAAGAGGTATGCTAGCAGCACTTTCATTAGGGGCGGATGGAGTTCAGATCGGAAGTCGATTTGTAGCTACTCCAGAGTCTTCAGCTCATGAGAATTTTAAAGAAACAGTACTTAACGCTAAAGAAGGAGATACTTTGTTAACCTTGAAGGAGTTAATGCCGGTTAGGTTGATCAAGAATGATTTCTTTGCTAGAGTTCAAGAAGTATATCAAAACGGTGGATCAATCGAAGAATTGAAAGAACTGTTAGGAAGAGCTCGAGCTAAGAAAGGAATGTTTGAGGGTGATTTGATTGAGGGGGAATTAGAGATTGGTCAAATCTCAGGACTAATAAATGAAATTAAACCAGCTGCAGATGTGGTAGCTGAAATTATAAAGGAATTTGAACAAGCTCGTCAAGAGCTAATCGAAAAAGAATTATGGTAAACTATAATAAGTTTGAGCTGAATAATGGCTTAAGGGTTTTAGTAAATGAGGATGACACTACTCCGTTGGCGTGTGTTAACTTGCTTTATGATGTAGGATCAAAAGATGAGGATCCGAATAAAACAGGATTTGCTCATTTATTTGAGCATTTGATGTTTGGAGGAAGTGCAAATATTCCAAGCTTCGATGAGCCTTTGCAAAGGGTTGGAGGAGAGAATAATGCATTTACTTCTACAGATATCACTAATTACTATTGTACACTGCCAGCTGAAAATATCGAGACAGCATTTTGGTTGGAGTCTGATCGAATGCTACGATTAGCATTTACTGATAAAAGTTTAGAGGTTCAGAGAAGTGTAGTTATTGAGGAATTCAAGCAACGTTATTTGAATCAACCTTACGGTCAAGCTTGGATGAAACTAAGAGATTTAGCCTATACCAATCATAGTTATAAATGGCCTACAATAGGTAAAGAAATAGCTCATATTGAAGATGCTACCATGGAAGATGTGAAAGCATTTTTCTACAAGCATTACCGTCCGAATAGCTGTATTCTAGTTGTTTCTGGAAATGTTAAGACGGATGATGTTAAAGCTCTAGCTGAAAAGTGGTTTGGAGATATCCCGGCAGGAGAAAAGTATGAAAGAAACCTTCCTGTTGAACCAGTGCAAAAAGAGAAAAGAACATTAGTTTTTGAAGATGACGTTCCGTTGAATGTGATTTTCAAAGCCTATCATATGCCAGGTAGAAATCATAAGGATTACTATGCCATTGATCTGGCTTCAGATATCTTATCAAGAGGACACTCTTCTAGATTAAATGTAGAGTTGGTTAAGAATCAGCGCCTTTTTACAGAGCTTAATGCATATGTAACTGGTGAGATTGAACCAGGGTTATTTGTTGTTACAGGTAAGTTGAACGATGAGGTTTCATGGGAAGACGCTGAGAAAGCAATTGATGTGGAACTGGATAAGCTAAAAGCTGAATTAATCAGTGAAAATGAAATAGAGAAGGTTAAGAATAAGGTGGAAACTACACATGTTTATTCTGAAATGGATCTTGGTTCTAAGGCTTTGGAATTAGCTTATGGTGAGCTGTTAGGAGATGCCAACAGAATGAATACAGAAATGTCGAAATACAGATCAGTAAGCAGAGAGGATATTCAAAATGCTGCAAAGACTTATTTAAACGACAATCAATCGAATGTTTTATACTATCAAGCAAAATCAAATGGATAGAAGTATAGCCCCACAAATACATGATATCAACCATATTGATATCAAGCAAGTAACAAAAGAAACTTTATCGAATGGTGTTGAATTGGTTGTTTTAAATCAAGGAGAACAAGACTTGATAAAAGTTGAGGTGCTTTTTGAAGCTGGAATTAGATATCAGGATAAGCCTTTGGTGGCAACGATGACGAATTCAATGCTTCAAGAAGGAACTAAGAATAGAACTTCAAACGAAATCAATGAAACATTTGATTTTTATGGAGCTTTCTCATCAACAGAGGTGACGAAGGATTTTTCTGGATTTCAAGTTTTTGTATTGTCAAAATACTTGGATAAAGTACTTCCTCTTGTAGAAGATTGTTTGTTTAATTCAACATTTCCACAGAAGGAATTCGATCGTTTGCTAAGTAGTAAGTATGCTGGTTACCAAGTAAATAAAGGGAAAGTAGAATTCATTGCTCGACAAGAATTAGGTGAAGCTTTATTTGAAGGAGGAGATTATGGAGCTGTTGTTAAAGAAGAAGATTATTCGCTTTTAACGGTTGCTGACTTAGAGGCTTTTTACAAAAAGTGCTACATCGATGGAAAGTATAAAGTTTTGGTTTCGGGAAGACTTTCAGATGCTGATTTAGATCTGATAAGAAAGGATGTGGAGTCTTGGACTTCTGTTGGAAACGAACAGGCAGAATTTAAGACGGGAACATTTAATCCAGGGTACAAAAGAATAGTTAAAGAAGGAGCAAATCAAAGTGCGATTCGCATAGGTGTTCCAAGGTTCAAAATGGATCATCAGGATTACCTGAAAATGAAGGTGCTAAATACCATTTTAGGAGGTTACTTTGGATCTAGGTTGATGGCTAATATTCGTGAAGACAAAGGGTATACATACGGTATAGGTTCTGCACTTATTCCTTTTAGTGAGCATGGTTTGTTTTTGATCGCTTCAGAAGTTGGATCACAGTTTGAACAGGATGCTTTAAAGGAAATTAAGTTTGAGTTGAATAGACTGAAAGAAGATTTAGTTCCTGAAGAGGAATTGGCTTTAGTTAAAAAATACATGCTGGGTAACGCCTTGAGAAGTTTCGATGGTGTATTCGATTTATTAGAACGTTACAAGGAGATCATGAATATTGATAAAGGTTATGCTTTTTTCGATGAATTCATTGCTGCGATTAACAATGTAAGTGCTGAAGAATTGAAGGACTTAGCTAACAAGTATTTGAATATTGAAGAGATGTTAACGATTGTTGTAGGACCGGAGGAGACAACGGACTAAACAATTTAACGTCTTTATGGAAACGACTTAATGTTGGGATTGAGATTATTGATTGTTACAATATTGCTGTTTCTTTCTTCATCTGTGTTTGCAACACATTTGGTAGGAGGGGAAATTACATGGGAATGTTTAGGGAATGGTCAGTTTCAATTTCAGCTTAAATTGTTTAGAGATTGTTCTGGTCAAAGTCCCAATAACTCCGAACAATTAAGGGTTTTTAATCATCCAAGTATAAGTCAGATTCATGTAGATTTAGTTCAAAGCAATGATTTGAGTCCTACCTGTAATGGAAGTAGTTTCGACTGTTCTTCTGGTAACGGGAATGCGACGGAAGAATATATTTACGAATCGACTCCGATCAACATACCCGGAGTTCCTCCAAGTGAAGGTTTCATCATCACATTCAATGAATGTTGTAGAAATGCCAACCTGACGAATATTCCCAATGCAGGGGTTGCAGGGATGACTTTAAGAGCGGTAATGTATCCGTTTAACAATACCGATTTGTCTGTTTGTTATGATTCCAGTCCGCTGTTTAATTACATTCCAACAACGGTCTTTTGCACCGGACAAGAGGTGTCTTTTAATAATCAAGTATTCGATGCAGATATAGATAGTTTGGTGTATTTCTTTGCTAATCCTATCGATACCTTAGGAGCAGCATCTTGTCCTACTTATACATTAGAAGAACCTTGCGTCAATATCTTAGATTTTAATACCGGTTACAGTGTCGATTCTCCATTGCCTGATGATAATATACATCCGGATAACGAAGCCATTACATTAGACGCTTCCATTGGTGAAGTTTCTTTTAAAAGCAATACCACAGGCCGATTCATTACGGTCTTAGGCGTTAAATCGTATAAATGTGGTCAATTGGTTTCAGAGGTATTTCGAGAAGTACAATTGGTATTGATTAACTGTGCTGGTGGAAATGATATCTCAACGGTTAAGATAAATGATGCAGACTTTTTTGAGGATGTCTATTATGATACTGTTGAGGTAGGTGATTTAGTCAATTTAGACTTGGCTTTTTACGATGATGATGTTACCTCAAGCAATGATCAAATCATGACGCTTTATGCTAGCGGAAATCAGTTTGGAACCGGTTTCAACAATCCATCTTCAGGGTGTACCAATAATTCCTGTGCTACCTTATTAAATGTGGGAGGACAATCAAGTGATTCGATAAAAACGACCTTCAATTGGCAAACCAGTTGTAACCATGTTGCAGATGTAGGTTCATGCGAAAAATTCAATAATACTTATTTGTTTCACGTTTTGGTGAAAGATGACTTTTGTCCAATGCCAGGTGAAAAGAGTCTTACTATAGCCATAACCGTTCAAGCGAAAGAATATAGTGAACCGGCATTGTTGACATGCGTTTCAGAAGACGGTTTGGGATCAAATGTATTGGATTGGTCGGTTGCTCAAGATAATGGTGGATCATTTAGTCATTATGGTGTCCATTCTTCTCAAAGTTTAAGCAACGGTTATCAAGAAGTTCAGATTAGTGATATCAATCAGAATCAATACGATCATACGGGAGTAAACTTAGGAACAACTGATCCTACCTATTATTATGTGTCAACTAATTCAGGATGTCACAGTTTAGATCAATCGGTGTCGGATACCATTTCAAATGTTGCTTTGACAGGAACATTACTTGGAAGCAATATTCTAAGAATGAATTGGAATCAGCCATACGCTAGCGGTCAAAATACAGATGACTTGTCATATATCGTGGAACGAAATATTGACAATTTATCATGGGTGAAAATTGACACCGTTCAGGCACTTACTTATACCGATACAGTTGGTGTGTGTGGTCAGAATGTTTCGTATCGTTTACAGTATGATTTAGGTTCATGTACTAATATATCTACAACGCATACCGAGTTCATGGAAGATGATTTAGTGCCGGCAGTAATTAACCTAGATTCCTTGTCATACAATGATCAAGGAAATTTGGTTCTTGGTTGGGAAGCATCAAATGATCAAGATGTAAAAGCTTATATCGTGTATCTTTTTAATGGTACGGTATGGAATCCATTTGATACTGTTTTTGGAATAGATTCTACATTTTATGAGGCTTCGAGTATTGGAGGTAGTGGTGTTGAAAAATTGAGAATTGCAGCTATGGATAGCTGTTCTAATACAGCTCCGATGGGAGAGATTCATGAGTCTATTTTTCTGTCTACGGCAATTGACATATGCGATGAACAATTACTTATGGATTGGGAGGACTATGTTGGTTGGCAAACAGATAGTATTCAAATTGTAGGAAAAAAAGGATCCGGTGTTGATTCCGTATTCTTGACTTTAACTGAAGGGAGTGAATACATTTTAGAAGGATTAGAAAATAAGGAAACCTATTGTTTTTATTTAAGAGCTTTTGGACAAGGACGAAGTGCTAGAAGTAATGAAGTATGTGTGTTGGTAAGCTGGTTAAACAGTCCAGACTATCACTTTTTATCCTCTGTAACTGTGGATACCAATAATCAAATAGTACTGGAGTTAATGTCCGACCCAGAGGCAAGTTTCACTCATTTTGATGTTTATCATGGTAGATCGATTGATGATCTGTCTTGGTTCAGAGAAATTCCAAAAACAGATACCTCTTTTTACAGCATAATCGATACGGAGAATGATCCTTTATTGGGATCTCATTACTATTACATTACTGGAATTGATTCATGTGATAGAGCAAGTGATACCACTCAGATTTCTAGAACGATGGATTTTAGAACGAGAATGAATCGATCTGGAAATGTAGAATTAAGGTTTAACAGTTACATCAATTGGTTGAATGGTGTTGATACTTATAGTATCACGAGAGAAGTAGAAGGAATTATAGAATCAACTCCGATGATAGAATTTAGCTCAACAGAGGATACCTTATCGCTTGTAGATTCAGAAAATTCATCCGGTTCAGTGTGCTATATCTTAGAGGCGAAATCTCATCCAATGGAATCAGACAGTGTAGCGTATTCAAGGGCATTGAAGTCTTGTACAGAAAGCTATACGGAGTTATTTGTTTTCCCTACTGCATTTAGTCCAAATGGTGATGGTGTTAATGATCTTTTTGAATTAGGAGATCATGGATTTGAGTCAGCTGAATTTCAATTCTCTATTTATAACAGAGCAGGTCATTTAGTAAAAGACTTTATGGATCCATTTGATACTTGGGATGGAATCGACGCGAATGGCTCCCCAGCCACTGGTGGAGTGTATGTTTACTTTTTGAAATGCATCGGGCAAGGCGGTAATCAAATTGAGAAATTAGGTCATGTTTCTTTAATCAGATAATCAGTTGTTTTAGAGACTTTCTCCTCTTTTTTTGTGTATTTTTGCGTGTAATTCAATACTAAATTGATTTACAATGAGCCAGTTTCAAGACAAATTTATCTCAGAAGGACTAACATACGACGATGTATTATTAGTACCAGCTTACTCAGACATTTTACCGACAGCAGAATACATTAAAACTGCTACTCAATTAACTAAGGATATTACGCTTAATACGCCTATTATTTCAGCTGCCATGGATACGGTTACTGAACACAGAATGGCTATTGGTATTGCTCAGTTAGGTGGGATTGGTGTTTTGCATAAAAACATGACGATCGAGGATCAAGCTGCCGAAGTAAGAAAAGTGAAAAGAGCAGAGAACGGTATGATTGCTGATCCTGTTACTTTAGATGAAACTGCTACTGTTGGAGATGCATTAGATAATATGGCTCGTCATAAAATTGGAGGTATTCCGGTAGTTGATGATTCATTGACTTTAAAAGGAATTGTAACGAACAGAGATTTACGTTTTGAAAAGGACATGGCTCGTCCGGTTACAGAGGTAATGACATCAGAAAATTTAGTAACTGTTGGTACAGATACTAATTTTGAAGAAGCAGAAGGAATTTTACAAAAGCATAAGATTGAAAAATTACCAGTTGTATCAAGCGACGGTAAACTTGTTGGTTTAATTACTTACAAGGATTTAATCAAAAGTAAATTACGTCCAAACGCATGTAAGGATGAATTTGGAAGATTAAGAGTAGCAGCAGCCGTTGGAGTTAAAGCAGACAATAGAATTGACGCTTTAGTTGAAGCAGGTGTTGATGCATTGGTTGTTGATTCAGCGCATGCTCATTCTAAGTTTATCTTAGAGAAGATCAAGGAAATCAGAAGTAGATACCCAGAATTAAATATTATTGCTGGAAACATTGTTACTCCAGAAGCAGCTTTAGCATTGAAAGATGCAGGAGCGAATGCGGTAAAGGTTGGAATTGGACCAGGTTCAATTTGTACAACAAGAGTTATTGCTGGTGTAGGTGTACCTCAATTATCAGCGGTAATGGAAGTATCTGCAGCTTTAAAAGGAACAGGTGTTGGTGTAATTGCTGATGGTGGAACGAAATACTCAGGTGATTTCGTGAAAGCTTTAGCAGCTGGAGCTGATGCTGTAATGGCAGGATCTTTGTTCGCTGGTACGGAAGAGTCTCCAGGAGAAACAGTAATTTTCGAAGGAAGAAAGTTTAAAACATACAGAGGAATGGGATCAATTGAAGCAATGCAAGCTGGTTCAAAGGATCGTTATTTCCAAGCAGATACAAAAGACACTGAAAAGTTAGTACCGGAAGGTATTGTAGGACGTGTTCCTTATAAAGGATTCTTACAGGAAGTTGTTTTCCAAATTGTAGGAGGAATTAGATCAGGTATGGGATATGTTGGAGCTCCAAACGTGGATACTTTGAAAGAAGCGAAGTTTGTAAAAATAACTGCGTCTGGAATCAGAGAGAGTCATCCGCATGATGTGTCTATCACAAGAGAGGCTCCTAATTACAGTAGATAATTTTAAAAGAAAAGTATGAAGGTTATAATCTTTAGTTTGTTAAGCATCTTGTTGGTTTCTATAAACGCACAAGTTTGTCACTTCCCAAATAACGGTATTCTTTTAATTGACAATGAGTCTATTTCGAAAGAAGAATTTCTACATGGGTTTTATAAAAACAAAACCGATGATAGTAGTTTGGTAAAGGCAGATTTAGATGAATATCTTGATTTGTATATCAATTTTAAACTAAAGGTTAAAGAAGCTGAGTCCTTAGGTCTTGATACAGTTGCTTCTTTTTTAAAGGAGTATAAAGGGTACAAGGATCAGTTGACTGAATCATATTTAATCGATAAAAATGTTTCTGATCAGTTAATTCAAGAAGCATACGACAGAATGCAAGAAGAGGTGAAAGCGAGTCATATTTTGATTGAGGTTTCTCCAGATGCATTACCAGAAGATACTTTAAAGGCCTACAACAAAATCGTGAAGTTGAAGCAAAGAGCAGAGAAAGGGGAGTCTTTTGAAGCTTTAGCAGTAGAGTATTCAAACGATCCATCAGCGAAAAAGAATTCAGGAGATTTAGGTTTTTTCTCTGCATTGAAAATGGTTTACCCGTTTGAATCTGCTGCTTACTCAACTGCTAAAGGTGAGATTTCAAATCCAGTAAGAACTAGATTTGGTTACCACATCATTAAGGTTAGGGATAAAAGAAAAAGTACTGGTGAATGGAAAGTAGCTCACATTATGGTGAAGACTCCAAAAGACCAAAATGAAGCAGGACTTGCTACCGCTGAGAAATTGATCAATGAGATTTATTTGAAAGTAGAAGCGGGAGATGACTTTGGAAATTTAGCTAGGACGTATTCAGATGATGCAGGAACTAGAAAAAGAGGTGGAGTTTTACCTTGGTTTAGATCAAATTCATACCCAGAGG
>Ga0228674_1001452_pt1 | contig 14091 bp, 15 predicted proteins | sample 1D_rmetaG_FD_189054 | JGI IMG/M metagenome (GOLD analysis project Ga0228674, IMG submission 189054) | Seawater microbial communities from Monterey Bay, California, United States - 1D_r | ecosystem: Environmental > Aquatic > Marine > Coastal | place: USA: California | collected 2016-09-26
CTACGTTTGAGTAGTGCCATTTACTATCTACGCCCTTTACGTTGCACCGAACAACAATCCTATACCGGTCATTGTAAAGTTTCTCAATTTCGGGAGCACCAAATTTAGTAAAGGTTCCGTTGGCGTGTGTAGGTTTGTATGGCATTATAATTAGTTAATTACTGTGGCTCTCCAAGTTGCAGAAGCAGGGTTTACTGAACCACCAGAAGAGTTGTGTAATCGCACAGTTACTGTGTCTGCGGCAGATACATAGCCACACCAAGTTAAGTCAGACTCAATTGCAGAGGGTGCGCCTAACATAACAATATCTCCTATTGCCGCTCCAGTTACAGTCATAGTAAGTTCTTCGTTATTGTTGGATGATATAGATGGGAAGTCTAGGGTTGCAGTAGAAGATATAATACCTAAGCCAATGCGCCAATTAGCAAAAGAAAAATCATCGTTGTTCTCTGGATCAGCGGCAAAGTCGTTTAAGTTTTCTTGCACAACATTTTGTTGACCAGAACCAGATGGCTGGTGCAAAGCTAGAAGTGTAGCGAGGTCAATTGTTCCACCAGCACTACCCACAGGTATAATAAATTGCTTCGTGCGGTTGTCTGGAAACTTCACCTCATACACACTATCAATATCAGAGGAACCGTTGTTCCATAGGACAACACTAAAGTCTCCATTACTGTCCGTTTGAACACTAATAGAGTTGCGGGCAAACACCTCTTCTGGTGTAACATCATTATCTGCCCCTACATCTAGTAGACGAAAGGTGAGGTAAGCACTAGATATAGCGTTGCCCTTTAGGTCTAAATATCTTCCTGTTACTGTAGTTTCTGCTGTTGCCATATATAATTCCTGTGTTATCGCTTACGCTTAATTGCTTTGACCCGACGAGGTTTACCCGCTGGTTGACCTAGCTTTTTCTTTTGTGCTATACGTGATCTTTTTTGACTGGATGAAATTTCGCTTGCAGTGGCAGGTGTCTTTTTGCTCACACGCTTTGATGGCCGACAGTATGGTGTTCCTCGCTTTTCGCCCTTCCGTCTTCCGCAGGGCTTCCCCGAACGGACATCTACCCAATCCTCCTTGAACCATCTCTTGAGCGCGGCTCCTGATTTTGTCTTTCGAACTGCTGCTGCCATTACTTTGCACTCTTTCTTTTACCCCGCTTCTTGGCTGCCGCCTTACGGCATTTGGCAATTGCACCACTAGCGTAGGCAGAGGGGAAAACCTTATACCTAGATTTTACTTTTTTGTAACAAGCGTCCTTGGGCATATCTTTATTTGATTTGAGATGAACCAAAGTAGAAGCCTACGATGGCTAAGGCAGTTTGCCTAATTTCTGGTAGGATGACGAAGCCTTGTATGGTGTCCCATTTAACGCCCTTGAATAGCCCTAGAAAGCCGTTTGTCTCTCTACCTACGCTTACCCCTACGTCTGTCCACGCAAAGACGAATGGGGCTACTATAATGGCAAAGACGGTGGATACAACTAAGAACCTACGAACTAATACACCACCCTCACGCTTTGCCGCCGCATCAGCCGACGCATCTGCTCCTTGTTGCTTACCAATCATACGCTCAAACTGACGAGCTTGGTTTTCCATCTGTGCGCCAACTAGCTTCATTACGAAACCACTTACGCCTCCTCCGAGCATTGCTATTAGTTCTGGTGTCATATTATTTATTCTTCAGTTCCTTGATTACTTTAATGGCCGATGCAGTCATATAGACAAAAGTGGCAAGACCTACTACAAATCCTAATACTTCATTTACTGGTGCTAGTTCAATGGTGGCGATAAATCCTCCTGTTCCTATTGTTGATTTGTAGATGATGTCTTCCATATCTTTACTTCTTGATTGATCTCTGACCACTGCAACCCCAGGCTTTACGACGAACCTTTACCTTGGGTGTGCGCTTTTGGCTTACGGTTCTAGCGCAATAAGCATTACCACGCTTCGTGCCGGGGCTACTAATACGTTTGATGGTCTTACCCTTACTACGGTAAGTTGTTCCATCTCCATACTTTTGTTGGGCTGTTTTCTTCTTCTTGGCTGGCATGGTTTTGATTAGTATTTACGTTTGCCTTTGACGGGACGATTACCCTTGGTGTTGCTCTTGCCATACATACCTTTGGACTTACCTTTGAGGCACATTCTTTTGTTCTCGCTATACATAATTACTTTGGGTTGGGGTTTATAGATCGCCTGGTTGTTCGACGGGTAAATACGTGTCCACTACGCTAGCTTCCTCAAGCTCGTCTAGGTCGTACTCAGAAACATCCAATGCCCACTTGCCGTCAGCAGTAGGGACTGGCTTAGTCAACCAGCGTGTTCCCTTGCCTTCAGTCCAGTAGGTGTAGCCAATGTCCTTGCCTTCTTCGTCAGCACGTTCGATAGCGTCTTGTTCAGTTTGGTAGATTAGATAGGGCATTAGTAGATAGAGTATTGATTGTTAATGTTGGCTTCGATGGCAGCACGGTTGGCTGACTGGTCGGAAGGGTAGATGATAATTTCACGCATTCTTCCATCCCATCGATATGCACTGCCAATCGAACCAATATCTTCTGCTCCTGAAACTCCAGTCCCTGAACTCACAGTTCCTTTTAGCTCGCCATCATAATATCCACTTGCCGTGGATGTTCCTGCGATGCCAGTGAAGAGATGCTCACTGGTATTCGGTGAAGCAAGAGTCACCGCAGTAATGCTACCTGCGTATCCAAATCTAAAACTACCAGAATGCAAAATAGGTAAGTAGAAACGCCTAGAAGAGGTAGAGCTAGAAATATTTAACCCGCACTGGTTGCTTGACGAGTCGGAACTTCCAACAAAGAATGCAGACGCTGCATCAATAGAGGTAATTGGTTTGCCACCAGTAAAATCAAAATGGTCATTAACACCATCAAAATCAATACCACCAGTCACAAGCACACCACCATCAACAATCTTAGGTTGACTTCCAGCTACATCCTGAACAGCATCATTGCCGTTTCCTGACTGGTCATACCAAGTCTCCACAAAGCCGTCCACTTGGTCATACCCTGTGTCTACTCCAGATGGGAGGTCGATGTCGTAGTGGTCGCCGATGTTAGCTTCAATGGCTGTTCGGTTGTCCGATTGGTCGGTGTTGTAGATGATGATTTCTTGGATATCAAAGCCAGTGCCAAAAGATGCGCTACCAATGCCTAGCGACCCGTCATCCGCAACAAAAGAGTCGCTACTGGTCGCCTTGATAGTTCCATTTATAAATACCTTTTTGTCGCCATTTATCATCGTAGAGCTTACGAAATGAAAAGGACTTGTTGAATCGGAAAAGGTTAAAGAATTAGCACTTCCATCATAAGAAACAAAGTCATATTGATTTGCAGAAACGTCTCCTCGGTAATTCCACGCAAAACCCTTATTAGGGAAATCAAGCTTGCTATAAAATAACTTACGAGTAGCACTTGCAGATTGATTGTTAATCACAGAGAAAACACTCGATGCCGAGCCATCTGTAAATGCACCTGTTGCTAGGGAAGAGTTGTTGTAAAAGTCAACCGTTGGATTTCCGTTAGTAGAAACTAGAGACCCACCATCAACAATCTTAGGCTGACTTGCGTCTGTCCCTTGAGTTGCGTGGTTGGCGTTGCCTGATTGGTCATACCATTTGGCTACGAAGCCGTCGTATCCTTGACCTGTAAAAAGGGCGGGAGAGCCGTTGACCGTGCCGTTGTTGCTGTTTGCCGATGTATCAAGCCATCCAGAATCCACATTGCTGCTTCCGTCGTAGGTTGAGGTGACAACAGTGATATTGGTAATTGTCCCCTGCCAGAATAAACTTGCACCTCCGTCTCTTGCGCCAATGGTAATTGGTTTCGTAGCGACTACTGATTGTGTCATTGTGTCTTTTGACACGGACTTACTTGCAACAACTCCGTCAACTGTAAATGTTACACCCGCCGCAGTCTTACTTCCGTCGTAGTCAAGTTGGACGGTGTGCTTTTCCCCGTCATTAATAGTAATCCCAGTTGTGCTGACTGTGATCCTATTTGTGCTTGTGTTGCCAAAACTAACAAGCAACTGGTCGGATGTGCTTTTACGAAACGTAAATCCAGCAAAACTTCCTGTGGTGTTTTGGTTGGAGATTATTTCTGTGTTTGTCCCACTAGAAACCGTAGTGATGTCGGCTTTGAGTGTAAATGCCGTGTCTCCGTTTGTTGCAGTGTTCAGACCTGTGCCAATGCTGACATAATCATCTACTCCATCAAAATACATCGTATCCTCAATCAAATCTGCAACGTCCTCAACCACCCAGTCCGTCAGCGTCCCATCAGCAACCTCAGCCGCAGTAAAGGAATCCTCTTCGCCGTCACTAGAACGTCTTACGTCCACTACGTTACCTGTGTAGCTAGAGCTAAGGTTACGCAGGCTGTAGGCGGCGGCGGCTTCTACTAATGCACCTGTGCGCTCACCATTGGAGTCCAGCTCACGAATGTCTAGGGGTGGGACGATTTGTCCGTTCACCCAATTTACCATTGAGTTATCGGTAATGTCATCCGCAGTAAAGTCTTTCTCCGCATTGTCGCTTGCTCGTCTTACACGAACAACAGAAGAAGCAATCTTCGACAGTCGGCGTAGGCTGTAAGCAGCGGCGGCACCAGCATAGGTATCAAGTAAGCCGGTAAACAATGGATAAAACTTAGGACGCGCACCACGGAACTGTGATTTAACCTGTCCAAAACTTCTGCGAAATCGGTATCTTCCAAAACCCATATTAGTGTATGCTTACGTCTTGATTGTAGTAAGTCCGAAAGCGTTGTGCTATCGTCTTGTAAAAAATTGTTATCATACCGCTTCCCTTTCAAGAACGTTCAGTCCTTCTATTGGCCATCCTCTTCTCAGGCGCTCGCAGTTATAATAATAAGCGGCATCGAGTTCAGTTTTTGCTCGACGAGACCATTGTTTTGCGCCAGAAGAAATAGCCGCAACCCAAGGATACTCCGTGTGCGCTCTATCTTTTCTAAAGCATACGCCTTTATACTTTGAAGACTTTCCCGCAGACTTCTTTCTGCTTGCGCGTGTGTTTCCCTTTTGGTCAGTTAACCTTAAATTGCAAAGCCTATTATCACTAGGATCGCCGTTAATGTGATCAACAATCTCCCCCCTTTTAAGCTCTCTGCCTAGTTTCATTTGCATTATTACTCGATGGCAATACAATAACTTAGAGTTTAGTCCAACCATTCGGTATCCATGAGCATTAAGGGTGTTGCCTACGCGACGACCCGCGGTTCGTTGCCGTGGCTTTCCTTCTAATTTCTTTCTGGTCAATATCCCGGTATCGGGATCATAATTGAAAGTTTTATTTAGTTGTTCGATTAGTTCCATGTCCTGTAGGCTATGCTAATTTTAATTTTATGTCAATAGCTGTCTCATAGACACGCCCTGATCTTCATGTGTCCAAAGCCCATATTAGTGTATGCTTACGTCTTGATTGTAGTATGTGCGAAACCTTTTGGCAATGCTGGCGTAAATTCCTTGTCTGTTGATCTTGAGCAATGCTTGCTCTCTCACACGCTCCACCTCGCTAATAGCAATTGGTTGGTAACTGTCACTTTGTCTTTGTGACTGCATGAAACTACGTGCTGCGCTATACGCCATAAACTCAAACCACTCGGCAGGGACATCTGATGTTGTGCCACTTGTGCCATCACCGTATGTAGTGTTGAAAGACTTCTTGAATGCCATATACACAATGTCCTGACTTGAGTCAGTTACACGTATGCCATTCTGATCTGGGTAGGCTGTTCCCATCGTTGGGTTAGCACCAGACCATTTCTTGCCGTTCCAGTGTCCAATGTATTCCCCTATCTCTGATAGGGCTTGCACTCTTGGTGCTGGGTCTTCGCCGACAATCGCAGTCCATCCACTTAATGGTGGTGTTGTTGCGCTAGGGTTTGTAGTATTAATATATACGGTGGTTTGACCAGACGTTACGTCAATTCCAGTAGATGAAATGTAAAAAACGTTAGTCCCAATCGTCCTGCTCCATAAGTTGTAAAGCTCAGTAGTTCCATCTGCATCGTAAAGCGTATAAGCTGGAAGTCCATTTGCACTAGAACCATTGCGAACATACAGCCCATTAACTTCACTTGTTCCAGCACCATACACATTAAAGCTATCTTCTGAATAGCTTACATAACCACGCTCTACTGTCCTTGGCTCTAATACTAGAAACCGTTCCCACCAGGGATTCTCAAGATACAGTTGCCGAGCCGCTGAGTTAAGAAGGAATGCAACCTGCGTTGCGTCATCACCAGATAAAGCACAACCACAACGGGCTGCGGTCAATCCAATAAGTTCAGTCCATGTGCGTGTGCCTTGTGCCATATTATGCTAGTGATGCTTGTTTAAAAGATTTATCAAAGATGTATTTATCAAAGTCTGAATTACCACCTACGCCATCCACTGCCTCGCACTCCTTGCGCGCCAGCATATAGTGGAATTGATCCATAGACTTACCCTTGCGGAGAGTTGCGGGGTCTACGAAGTTGCGGTAATAATATTGTAATGTTCGCTCGTCATTGGCCTGTATGCCTCGGATGAGAGCGAGCTTCTCCATTGGAGGAAGAGCGTCGAGCTTTTCCTTCGGGGTTAAGGGTTTCTTCTTTATTGCCATTATGCAGGTAGTGGACTAAAAAGAGGGCGATGTCAAGTCAGTGCTACTTAACACCGCCCTCGCAGATAGTCGCTAATCTAAACGATTAGGCTTCGTCAGAGAACTTGATCTTACCAAGACCATTGGGGCCTTGAGAGAGAGTAGTTCCGTATAGGTCACAAGCACCCTTGGAGCCTACGCCACGACCTTCATACTCCTCGGAGCCTTCACCATACAGTTCGCCCCACTCAAGATAGCGAGGATCGATTACGTAGCCACGGTCAACCGAAGGCATACATGCAGGGTTACCGTTGATGATCTTGACTGTTCCGAAGTCGGAGTCATACATTTCAACAGTGTAAGGAATGACAGCAGTGCCATTCATGTTGTAGTCGATTTGGCTAGCTGCACCAGCAGTGCGTGTGAACTGCTCAACGATGTGAGAGCGTAGTCCTGTGCCAGCAACCAAGTGTAGGTCGAGGAACTCACCACCTTGACCGAACATTGAAGCAAGAACTGCATTGAATGCAGCATCGTCAAAGTCAGCTTTAGTGCCACCATAAATAGAAGCGGCAGGTGTGCGGTAAGCGGCGGCGAAGTCGGTGTTAGCAGAATCGGTGATGTCACCAAGACCAGCAGTTACACCAGCAGTTGCACCAGGAACGTCGGCAGTCTTGCCTTGGTCACCACAAACAACTGTTTCTTTGTCGCGCATAAGCTCTTTAAGAGCCTTCTCGGAAGCACCAGCTTTGTCTGCAACAACAGCAGAGTTGTGGGCTTCTTGTTCTTTGGTTACTTGCCACTCACGAACGAGACGTTGTGCTTGACCTGTGTATTCACCAACAGCGGCGAACTTGTCAACACCAGTGTCCGTTGCAGTGCCTTCGATGTGACCAGTAGCCACAGGAGCTGCAAGAGAGTCCATCAATACGACGGGACGCTTGTTGCTGATTTGACGGGTAGGAAGCAATCCACAAACGGGAGCTTGAGTTGCAGCGATGACTGTAGCAAGTTGCTTGAGGTCTTCGCGATTACCAGTTACGTTTGTATCTGTATATGCCATAATTTATATCTTTCTTTGAATTGTTAGTTATCGGTTATTAAGGGTTCTTAGTTCACGCATAGCATTTAGCTTTTCTTGAGGTGAGTAACCACCTCCGCTAACTATCTTACTGAGTTCACTGGCTCTGCCGCTCTTGGCATTGCCGCGCCCATTGGGAGAAGATGGAACCGCATTTGGTGTTGACTTAGGAGCCTTACGCTTGAGTATGACTTTCTTCTTCTTACTCTTACCATCGTATAGACTTGCCTGTGCCAACAACTCTGCTAGTTCCACCCCGTATTCAGGAATGAGTGACTTGACTAACTTGAACTTAGGGGACTTGATTAACGCATCGTAGCGTTCTTCAGCCTCCCCTTCGATTCCTAGCTCTGCCTTAAAGGTGTCAATCTTAGCTTCGACATCACCGGCACTTGCCGACTCCTTCTCTGCTTCTGATCGCTTTTGACGTAGATCAGTAACCTTCTTACGCTCTGCTTTCACGAAGTTTAATACTTCTTGTGCAGGGTAGAACTTACCGCTCTCGTCTCTGACTCCTTTAATGTCTTTACCAGAAGCCTCGTCATACTCAGTGTCTTGGTTCAGGATTAACTGATCGTTCCAATACTCTGCGTTTGTCTCGGCTTGCTGTATGCTAGTATCTAGTTCCTCGACGCTTGGGGTTAGTTGACGAAGCTTTAGGGCTTCCTCTTTCTCTAACCGTTCGGCATCAACTTGAGCTTTTAGTTCCTTAATCTCCAGTCGTTGTTTGGCAAATGCCTTGCGGCTACCAATCTCCAACTTTTCGGTTAAGGCTTCCATCTGCTCTTCGCTTAGGTCGTCTAGGTCAAACTCATCTTCCAACTTAGAAAGAACATTGTCTGGTGACTCTTCTTCGTCTTCGACCTCTTCTACTTCTGGACTGTCTTCGGCAGTCTCTTCGACCACCTCTTCTGACTCGTCCTCGGCTTCTGGGGCTTCTGGCTCTGTTGCTTCACCTGCTTTAGCCTTCTCTCGATTAGCTCGCGCTTCTTCGATTGTAAGGGGCTTTAGCGTCTCTTGATCTTGTTCGGACTCAAGGTTATCCGTTTCTGCTATTTGTGTCATATATCTACCTAATGATTAACCGACCAAGGTGGGGGTCGTAATCGTAGTATAGCACACTACCTTGCGCTCATGATAAATCCTAATCCCTGCGGCTCAAACTCTTTAGTTGAAACTCGTCAAGTATTTGATTCTGAACGAACTGTGCAGATATGTGACACTTCTTATCGAAGCCTGGATCAGTTCTAGTGAACTGTGCAGAGATTAACTCGTCTCGCTTATCCTCAAAGTATTCGTAGAACGCACGACCATACTCCGGGTTGTCCCGAAGTAGTTTAATTACGTCTGCTATTGTCTTCTTAGTTTCCTTACTCATTCATGCCTTGTGTTACTGTGCCACCCATCTGGGCGGGTTGCGCTCCAACCTTGCCGATCTCAGCGTTCTGTAGTTGCTGTAGTTGGAAGGTCAGTTGTTTCTCATACTCGGCAAGTAAGAATTGGAATTGTGGCTTAGACTGTAACTCCATAGCACCCGTCTGTGACTGCTTGTAGTCTTGAACAATCTGAAGTCTAGCTTGACCTGCATTCTGTGGTGCGCCAACTGGTATGCCAGCAGCCATCTTAGCAATGTCGTTAGTTGTCTCATTGACAATCTTAGCAGAACCCTGCTCGGTTGGCATAAGAACTAAGTCGGCTAGTGTGGGATCAAGGGCAGATAGTGCCATATCCGTAATAGCCTCAGAGTTAACACGACCACCTTGGTCGTTTTGTAGGACTTGGTATAGACCTGCTAACATCTTCTCAACCTTCTCTGGGTCATCGTAGGTGGAGTTAAAGCTCACAGTAATGTCCATCTCGCCCTCGTCCTCCTTCTTGGTGAACTGGACTGGCTCTGGATTACCTGTGACACGTAGGAATAGTTCCTCGGGGCCATCTAGTTTCCATGTCTCGTAGGTCATCTTCAGCACGTTCTGGACGTGCGATAGGTATTGACCAATGTTGTGCTGCTGTAGCTGGACACTAAGAGGGTCGTTAGGGTCTTGCCCTGCAATCTGATTAGCCTCATCTACTAGTAACTTCTCTAGGTTGAGGTTAGGTGCAAAGCTAGATGGTCGATCAATATACTCCGGCTTACGTCCTGTAGGCCCACTGATCACGGCACCAGGCCCCATACCAGAAGCATCTACACCTGCTGGTGCCCAGATAGTTGGGCTAATGCTCCAACCAGACTCGTCCATGTAACTGTCACGTAGGGTCTTTTGGTTCTTCTGTGGCGCACGTAGTAGCTCTGGAAGTGTGATACCATCGTATAGTGTCTTACCTAGTGAGGTCTTAGTAATGACGACAGGGTAGTTCTTACGACCACTTAGTAGCACACGCTTGGCTACATTGGGTGTTCCTACTTGTTCTGTCATCTCTGGACACCACACGGTAAGGTAGATGCCTTCTGCGTTGTCAGAGTCGTCTATGAGACGTTCAAATGTTAGGGCAACCTCGATTGTATCCCTAGCTCGCTCGTTAGTAATACGAGCAATACGACCAATGCGGCGGTAGCTCTGGACGCTGTTGGGGTTGTAGAACTTGCTTTGGTCAATACCACGATGGTTTTCAATGACGTAGTTAGCCCACTCCTCGTCCCAGCCTTCAGAGCTAACACGATTTAATAGTTCTTGCGCTGACATCAGCATCCGAATGTGGATACGTGGTGCGTCTTGGTAGTTTACCGTATAAGCAGGTAGGATAACGTCAGCATCTGGCATAAGCGTCCGAACGTCTGCCTCGGAGTTTTCCTTAACCGTGACAGGTATCTCTGCTACACCAGACTTACGCAGTTGTCGTAGAGCCTTCTTCACTCGTGCTTCGTTAAGTTCCCAACCTTCTACACTGTTGAAAAGCTCCATGGCTTCATCAACTCTGTCTTCGTCCATCCAAATCTCTGCTAGCTCTGGTAGAGTCTCAGCAATCTGGTCAATGTCAAATAGCTTAAGGTAGCTTTGCTTCTTAGCCCTCCAGCCGCAGTAGGTAACCATCAGCCCCGTCTCGTCACCATAGTAACCAGATAGCTCCATCTCTTGTTGGAAGTTGGGGATACCATTGTCTCGTAGCCAACGTAGGAACACAGACACCTCTGCTGAACGATCTACGTCAGAGGACTCACGTGGGTATGCCCGGATGGTAGACTTACGCAGGGCGTTGGTGCGGAGAGCATCGTTGTTACGAATCTTCTGCTTTACCAAGAACACCTCAGTGTCACTTGCCCCTTCGTGTGGGAATGCACCCTCACCCTTCTTGAGATCAGGGGACTTGCCTTCCCACGCGCAGTTAATGACGTCTCGGTTCTTTTCGCATCGGTCTACGTATGCACGTAAATCATCGACGTCGTCATTATACGTCTGCTTGAAATTGTCAAAATCGAAGTCCTCCGAGAAATAGATTTCGGGTTCATCCGAACGGTCGGAGTATGATTGTGCCATTGTCGTCATTGTATCATATTACCTTGCGCTCAAGCTTTTTCTCATTTTAGATAAAATGGGATAGATGTGATTGTCGTTCACACCTAGAGCGTCGCACAATTGATTTGCTGTCATTGGTTCTACTGATCCTGATAGTTCTTTCTTTACGCATTCGATCTTAGACCAATATGCGGAATGCCTAGATACAAACCCAGAATTTACGTCTTCCTGTCGTGTATCGACCATATCTACTTAATCCACTTGTAAAAGAACTCTCCGTCCTCTGAACCACGCTCTGCCTTGTGGATGGTGCGAGGATTGTCCAGAACGGGCTTGCGATTCTTAGGCACCCCTACCCTCACCTTAACCTTTCTCTCCAAGTCCTTGGCAAATATGAAGCGTGGATTAGCTGTCTTAAGTGGTAGCACTTGCACCTTTACAATGTCCACCGTAGCCGTTTCAATAGCCTCCATCTCTTTTTCAAAGAAAGCTAGTATCTTCTTAACCCCAGAGGGTAGGATGTCTTTGCCATCCATGTCGGACTCATTACACACTTCCTTACGCACACGCCCAATGTGCATTGCGGTCTTACCTAGTTGTTCTGCTAGTTCTTTTGGTTTCATAATTTAGTATCCTCCTGTAGTTCGTCTGATAACTCCTATAGATTGAGAGTCGTAGTGTTCTGGGCCTTCGCCATGGTTCGCCATACGCAGGTAACGGAGGGCATCGATAAAGTCCTTGAGTGGTTCGTCCTTCTTGCCTTGCGCTCCGTAGTTCAAGATGGAGTATATAAGGTTGCCACAGGACTCGTGTATCTGTATGATTGGTCTGTTGGCTGCGTCTATCTCGGCATTTGGGTTATACTTGAACCACTCGTCTAGTGCGGCTAGCCCCATGTTCTCGTTCCTACCATCTGACGGCACAAAGTGCATGTCGTGGTCTGCGAACTGGTCAAATAGGTCAACGTTGTCGTCATTCTCACTAGCAAAGAAGCGGGAGTCTCCTATGCGCTCAAAGACACCAACATCCAATTCTTCCTCTATCTCATCAAATAACTCTACATACCCCCTTACGTCATGCCCAATCTTCTTAGAAGCAGGGCCAAACTTCCACTTTGGATCACCAAACTCTGCCCAACGTCCATGTGTCTGCTCATCAGGCCACTCTCGTAGCACAGTCACATAGCCATGTTGGTCTACTGCTGCCCATATGGACACATAGTTCCTTGCACCAGCGGGGTCAACTACCTGGTATATGGTGTGTGTCTCTGGGCTTAGGTCGGGTAGCTCTGAGCAAACGTGGACATTTGTGCTAAATAGCGGGAACAACGTGGTCATTGACTTGACCGGGATGCCGTATGCACGGGTAAGTATCTGCTCCCTAGGGCTATGTTGTAGCTCTTTCCTAATGCGCTCATAGCCACCGAAGGGGTTCAAGGCACTATGGAAGTAGACAATACCAGCGTCCTTCTTGTGATTGACTTGGACAAAGGGAACGTCCTCGTTGTTTAGTAGCTCTGCCTTTCTCGTCTGCAATGTCTCTGCATCCTTCAAATACGAGGCTACAAAGGGTGTGTGACCATCAATAGGGGTAAAGCTAATGAGTAACTTAGAGTTACGTGTAGCCAAACGGAAGCGCATGGTCTCAACTAAGTCCCCGTCCTCTAGGTATTCATCGAGCCACAGACCAAGGTTGTGCCACTTTGGTGTCTTACTGCCTAGTTCCAAGCCCTCAAACTTACCACGGTTGGCTATGAACTGAGAGTAGGTGTGGAAGTAAACGGTTGAACCATTCGGTAGAATGAAGGATGCACCAGTAAACCCGTTCTTGTGGGTGAAGTTCAAATACTCCATCTCCGACTTCGACTTCTTCTTAAACTCTGGGGGTAGGTAGCGGAATACGGCTCGTTGTTGTATACGCACAGACGCATCAGCATCTTGAGCAAAGCACACAATCTCTGAGTTAGGGTTAGACAACGCTGCTTTGACCACAGCCCTAGAGCTAAACTCTGTCTTTGAACTACGATTGCCACCATAGATCATAGTCGTGGAGTAGTTACCTAGGCTATGCTCTGCGTGTTCCCAAGGCTCCAGGGTAAACCCAGAGTTCAAGGGGTCTTCCTCTGATGCCTCAATACGCTTGTGATACTGCTGATGCCATTGCTTTAGTAGCTCTTTGTCCGCTTGAGACCCATTCGCAAGTAGGAGTATCTCTTCGTCTGTAGGACGTTCGACGATGGGGTGGGTTTGCCATTCTAACTCAGCCATTACTTCAATATCCTTTGCTTAACGTGTTGTCTTTCTTTGCGTTGCTGGGAACGTTTACGCCACTTCAAATGCTTCCACCACTCCACTTTCTTGACCAACCAACTACGACTCACCGGGAACTACCTCCGCATCAATGGCCGTAGCCCTCATTTGTTTCAACCGTTCTCTAGCTGCTGAAGCTGTGTCTTCTATGTCAGCGTCAGTAATAACCTTCTCTTCCCTTGTGATCTGAGAGGCCTCACCACGTGCCGTCATGCTCTGCCTATGACTTACCTCAAGAATCTTGTTCTTCGCTTGTAGAGCCTTAGAGAGGGCTTCAACGGCCTTCCAGTCTTCCTCTGCCTCTGCCCTAGCAATACGTTCCATCGTGTCACTTAGACCCTCTGAGGTGTCCATATAGATGCCACCACTAATCTTACCTCCCTCTTCCTTCCAATCACCAATGTGGTCGCACCAGTCAGACTTCAATCTATACACCGTGCTAGTAGCACAACCAGTAAGTTCTAGTATCTTCTTACCACTTGTCCCAACCGCCAGCAGCATTAAGACCTCTTGAGCCTTAGCAGGGTTACAGACGGTCAAAGGGGGTCTACCACTACCACTAGGCTCCCAAGCCTTTACAAAGGCATTGACGGACTCAGAGATGGAGTTTGATAGGTT
>Ga0228674_1001459_pt1 | contig 14040 bp, 7 predicted proteins | sample 1D_rmetaG_FD_189054 | JGI IMG/M metagenome (GOLD analysis project Ga0228674, IMG submission 189054) | Seawater microbial communities from Monterey Bay, California, United States - 1D_r | ecosystem: Environmental > Aquatic > Marine > Coastal | place: USA: California | collected 2016-09-26
TGACTCGGCGCTAATAAAAAAACCCCGAGATCGCTTCACGCGACAACGAGGTTTCTTATTCCACTTTTTCGGTCTCACTGTAATCGGACGCTGCTCACTCGCCTGCTATTTATTGCGTAGCCTGGCTTGCGCTGCCGCTAGTCGGGCAATAGGCACTCGGGGTGGTGAGCAACTGACGTAATTGAGACCTGTGCGATGGCAGAAATCGATCGACATAGGGTCGCCCGCATGTTCGCCGCAGATGCCAAGCTTGATGTTAGGCTTAGTCTGACGGCCGCGTTCAACCGCGAGTTCGACGAGTTTGCCGACGCCCGTTTGGTCAAGGCTCGCGAACGGATTCTGATTATAGATCTCTTTGCTCTGATACTGGTCGTAAAATAAACCCATATCGTCGCGGCTCAGGCCCAAGGTCGTTTGCGTGAGGTCGTTGGTGCCAAAGCTGAAGAAGTCTGCTTCATGCGCGATCTCATCGGCGGTGATTGCTGCACGAGGCACCTCGATCATAGTGCCTACCAGATAGTCGATCTTGACCTTGTGCTTTTTCATCACCTCGGCGGCCACGCGGTGCACGATCGCAAGCTGGTCGGCGAGTTCGGCGCGGAAACCGACGAGGGGAATCATAATCTCGGCTTTAATCTTGATTGCCTTCTTACCTTTGCTCACTTGAGCCGCTGCCTCGAAAAGGGCGCGCGCCTGCATTTCAGTGATCTCTGGGTAAATGATGCCAAGTCGACAGCCGCGGCAGCCGAGCATGGGGTTCTCTTCGTGGAGGGCTTTAATGCGATCGATGACGAAATCGAAAGGCACGCCGAGTTTCTCTGCTAACTGGCGACGAACGACGTCGTCGTGGGGTAAAAACTCATGTAGAGGCGGATCGAGTAGGCGAATGGTCACCGGGCGACCTTCCATTGCCTTAAACAGCCCGACGAAATCTTTTTTCTGGAATGGCAAAAGTTTTTTGAGGGCAGACCGGCGCTGTACTTCGTCGGCAGCAAGAATCATTTGGCGCATGATGTCGATGCGCTCGCCGTCGAAGAACATATGCTCTGTTCGGCATAGGCCGATGCCTTCGGCGCCGAAAGCTACTGCCTGTTTTGCCATCGCCGGCGTGTCAGCATTGGTGCGAACATTGAGAGTACGGTGTTTGTCGGCCCAGCTCATTACCGTCTGGAAGAGCTCGTAAGTGTAGCTCTTATTGGCTTTGAGGCCGCCTTCGAGCACACGTTTCACTTCAGAATCGGCGCTTTCGATCATGCCTTTATAAATAAGGCCAGTGCTGCCGTCTATCGAGATGTAATCGCCTTCTTTGAGAACAACTTTACCCGCGGTGAGGGTCTTTTTCTCGTAGTTGATTACCACTTCGCTAGCACCGCAGATACACACTTTGCCCAACTGGCGAGCGACAAGGGCCGCATGTGACGAGACGCCGCCGCGAGATGTCAGTATTCCCTGAGAGTGCAGCATGCCTTTGAGGTCATCAGGCGAGGTTTCATTGCGGCACAGGACTACCTTATTGCCCTTGCGCGTTTCAGCTTCGGCAGTCGCTGCGGTAAAGGCTATGCGACCTGTCGCAGCGCCTGGGCCTGCAGGGAGGCCTTTACCAATAATCGGCGCTGCTTTGAGCGCTTTGGGGTCGAAAACGGGGACAAGCAGTGAGTCGATAGACTCTGCAGGGATTTTCAAGAGCGCAGTTTCTTGGCTCATGAGACGCTCGCGCTGCATTTCGACGGCGATGCGGACGGCGGCTAGGCCCGTGCGCTTGCCGTTTCGAGTTTGCAGAATGAACAGACGACCCCCTTCGATTGTGAACTCGAAGTCTTGCATGTCTTTGAAGTGCTTCTCTAATTTGTTGCGTACTTTTTCGAGATCGCGGTAGCTCTGTGGCAGCTCGTCGGCGAGCTTTGCGATCGCGTTTGGCGTTCGCACGCCTGCGACAACGTCTTCGCCTTGGGCGTTGATGAGGTATTCACCGTAAAACACTTTCTCGCCATTGGCTGGATCGCGGGTAAAGGCGACGCCCGTTGCGCTGTCGTCTCCCGCATTACCAAACACCATGGCTTGAATGTTTACTGCGGTGCCCCACTCGGCAGGAATTGCGTATTGCTGGCGGTAGAGAATCGCGCGTTCATTGCGCCATGAGCTAAACACGGCGCTCGTCGCGCCCCATAGCTGTTCGAACACATCCTGCGGGAAAGCCGAACGAGTGCGTTTGCGAATCAATGCCTTGTATTGGTCGACGAGCGCTTTTAGGTTTTCGGTGCTCAAGTCGCTATCGGTCTCAACTTTGAGTTTGCGCTTCATCTTCTCGAGAATTTCGTGGAAGGGGTCTTCCTCTTCCTCTGAGCGCGCTTGTACACCCATCACGACATCGCCGTACATTTGAATAAAACGCCTGTAGCAGTCCCAAGCAAAACGGGGATTGCCAGAGATCTCGGCGAGGCCTTCAACCGTTACGTCGTTGAGCCCGAGGTTGAGGATTGTGTCCATCATGCCAGGCATCGAGTCGCGCGCACCAGAGCGAACAGAGACTAGCAGCGGGTTGCTGCGCCCGCCAAAGCTCTTACCCAGCTGGGTTTCGATTTGTTTGATCGCTTTCAGAATCGATTTAGAGAGAGAGGCTGGGTAAGTTTTGCCGTTGTCGTAATAGTAGCCACAGACTTCGGTGCTGATCGTGAACCCTGGAGGAACAGGAAGACCTATCGACGCCATTTCGGCAAGGTTTGCGCCTTTGCCGCCTAGGAGGTCACGCATCGTGGCATTGCCATCGGTTTTCTTACCAAACGCGTAAACGTAACTTGTTGAGATGCTTTTTTTAGCGGTCCCTTTCTTCGTCGAGGCTTTTGTTTTTACTTGCTTTTTTGCTACGGCCTTAGTGGTTTTGCTCATGACTCTCGGTTACCTTCAAATAAGCTACTAGCCCGCATTGATAAGAGCTCACCTCAAGCGATATCGCCGCAACACCCTCTCACCAAGAGTCTGAGCTCGGCTTGGATATTGACACGTTGGGGTTGGAGTCTGCTAGCGGGTTGTTTTCTTAGGTCGCGAATACGAGCACGCCGTATCCGAAAAGAATGAGAGTAAATCAATGGCCTTCCAAAATCTAGCGCTTAAACGCCACTTTAAAATAGTGATTTAGACAAGTTAGCGAGAGAAGTGGAAGAAATCTGCTTTTTTTTTAGGTCTAATCTGTAACTCCCTAACTAAATATCCCAAATTTCGAGCCTGTTTCGCGCCTACAGCCAGAGTGGATAGAGAGAAAGGGCACCAATGCAGAAGTGCAACAATCGAGGGTTGAGAAGAGATGGCCGTGCCAGGCGCCAGGAACAAATCGGAGAGATACTCGGCTTATTGCCGAGATCATCTGAAAGAATTTAATAATGAACTTTGTGATGAGGCGTCACAACTTATTTGTGGATGGAGAGGCGGGGCGTTCGTTGCCCTCATGCTGTTCACAACGATTACAACGTTTTGGTATGCCTTGCAGATAAATAACCCCTCAGCCTCGCTAGCTCTTTTGGCCTATATCTTGCCTATTATGGTAGGAGTGGTGTTCTCCATTGCGGTAAGTTTTTACTCTGCCATGACAAAGTATAGTCCAATTGTTATAGACACAATTGGTGCCATGTGGCTGCTGAGTTTTGGATTGTTTAGCTCTGTGTTGTTCGACAATGTTGACACGCAAATCGAGAGAGAGATGGTCAGTAGCACTCTAGCGTCGCAAATGAATTTCATGCCACTGATCGTTGCCGCATTTTCCTACCATGCAGCGTATCGGGTCACAATCATTAGAAATCTGTTGTTTATCATTTTATTTTCTGCGCTAATTTATTGGATAGATAAAGGTTTTTTTGCGATCAGTATTCTGCACCTGCTGCAGGGTTTTTTGTTGGGTTCGCTCGTGAGTTGGATGCATTATGATGGAATTAGAGTTCGCTTCTATTCTAGAACTACCAATGAGAGTGCCCGGAAACACCTTTGTAAACAGCTTTCTAAATTAGTATATCCACATCAGCTTGATATGATTAACCAGGGGGATGAGCTAGAAGTGACAATGCCGCTAAAGGAGAGCAAGGCGATCGTTAGTGTGTTTGATGTGCAGAGATCTACGGAAATCAAACATGAGAAAACGCAAGAATTTCTTATGAGTGTGTTCGAGTCATTTTTAGAAATATGCATGCAAGATTATGAGAAAAGTCCGTTGCGGTCACGTGCCTTTCGGTTAAAGGAAACCGGCGATGGCTATATCAGCACAGTGGGTTATCCCTTTCTGTCATCGGAAACAGGGGTGCTTGCAGATGGCGCGGTTTCTGCCGCCCTGGCTATGCTGGATGCATTTAATACTAACCTTGAGAAATTTAACTACTCGCGCCCTATTAAGGCGTCTATTGGTCTCGCCTATAACTCGATTCAGGGCACCTTTCAGAGTGGGGATATTCGCTCATACGACCTTTATGGTGAAGCAATAATTCAGGCGGTCAAGTATCAAGAGCTGCGAAAAATACCACAACTGTTTGACCTGTTCAGCGAGCACGCAGCCAAACTGGACCTTGAGCATTTTCACCTGCTCATTGTTCAAGAGGTGGTGTACAACTCGCTGAGCCCGTCCTATCGAGATTTGTTTGTCGAGATAGATCTGACCGATCCGCGAGTATTCACCGGAGACGAGGAAATGCGATATGACCCCGAGGCTAGATACATCTACTTCCATGTCAGAGACTAATGGATGCCGCGCTGTGCTAGTTGTCCTCAGCTGCTAAAGAATTCAGTCACCAGTGTTTGATCGGCAAAGAACGACGCCAAATTCCCGATGACAAGGTCGCCCATCGCGGTCCGTGTCTCACCCGTCGCACTCCCAATGTGAGGCAAAAGCACAACGTTGTCCAAAGCGATCAATGCCTCTGGTACACCGGGTTCTTGGTCGTAGACATCGAGACCGGCGGCCGCGATAGTCCTGTTCTGCAATGCGTGTACTAGCGCAGCCTCATCGACGCTTTGCCCGCGTCCGACATTGATAAAAGTACCTTCCGCGCCAAGACAGTCGAAAAATGAAGCGTCCAGTATCTTGCGCGTTGCTGGCCCACCTGGGAGCACGTTAACAACAATATCGCTGTGGCTCGCAAGCTCATTGAGAGATTCACAGTAAGTATAATCACAGTCTTTGGGGCGGCGATTATGGTAGGCGATGTTGAGTTTGAAACCCATCGCTCTGTTGGCGATCTCTTGGCCGATGCGGCCGAGGCCTGCGATGCCGAGTGTCTTGCCAGCGAGGCTTTGTCCTAGCGGTAAGGGGCCTTTTTTCCATTGCCCCTTGCGCACAAACGCATCGGCGCGAATAAATTTCCGAGAGCAGGCGATGATGAGGCCGAGTGCGATATCTGCCACGGCATCGTCGAGCACGCCCGGAGTGTTAGTCACACGGATATTGAGGCGATCGGTTTCGGTGAAATCAATCCCATCGACGCCAACGCCGAAACAGGCAATCACTTGCAGAGAATCGAGAGTGTAGAGAAGCGGATCGGTCGCCCAAGACGCCGATGCCGCGGCGACACAGTGTCCTTCTAATTCGGCAAGCTTCGCTTTTTTTTCGGCCTCATCAAGAGTCCAAAGGTGAGTCGTCTCGTAAGAGGCATCGAGTGCTTCGATTGTGGCTGGATGGAAGTTGTTGGCAATAATTAGCGGTTGTTTTCTAGCCTGCATTATTCTTTATCCCCATCACGGTCGTCGAATTAGTTATTTTTCTATTGGCAGCTTTATCTCATAAACGGTTGCTTAGTTTAAGTCCTGATTGCGCGCTAAACGACTATTCCGTACATTGTCGTCATCGTTTCTATCCTGTGGCGGCTATTCCTATTGGCTTGTGCAGAGAATATGAATCAACTACCGAGCAGTAGAGTTAAGTAATGACAGATCAACGAGTATTCGCGCTAATCCCGCCGGTCGACACGATTCTCAAGCAGCCTTCTCTGCAGCAAACAATCGCTGCCTTGGGTCGAGAGCCGGTAAAACTTGCGATTCGAGCCGAGGTCGACATTCTCCGGCGTGCCATGGCGAGCGCCGCGGCTGAGTATTTGAGCCTCTCTCGAGAAGTCGTCGCCGAGCGCGTCGCAGAGGCTGCGGTTACGCGCATTGGCCTAGAATTTAAACCTCTGTTTAGGCCTGTATTTAATCTTACGGGCACGGTTATCCATACCAATCTCGGCCGATCAAGACTCCCCGACTCGGCGATAGCGGCTATGGCCATCGCAGCGGGTGAGGCGGTTGATCTCGAATACAACTTAGAGACAGGTAAGCGCGGCGACAGAGATTCGCATCTCGAAGCTCTGATCTGCGAGCTGACGGGCGCCGAGGCTGCAACCGTGGTTAATAACAATGCGGCTGCCGTTGTCCTGTTGCTCAACACGCTCGCGTTAGGACAGGAAGTCATCATCTCGCGCGGTGAACTGGTCGAAATTGGCGGGGCATTTCGCATTCCCGATGTGATGGAAAGTGCGGGCGCTAAGCTTCGCGAAGTCGGCACGACTAACAGGACCCATGCGCGCGATTTCGAGGCGGCACTATCGCCGCAAACAGCGTTGGTGATGAAGGTGCATGCGAGTAATTACGAGATACGTGGCTTTACCAGTGCGGTGCCCGAAGCCGAGCTTGCCGCCATTGCGCATGGCGCGAATATTCCGTTTGTGTCGGATCTCGGCAGTGGCTGTTTGGTCGACATGGCCCGCTTTGGACTGCCGCCTGAACCCACAGTCAGGGCGACGGTCGAGGCGGGTGCTGATCTGGTCACGTTTAGCGGCGATAAACTGCTTGGTGGGCCGCAGTCTGGAATCATTGTTGGCCGGGCTGATCTCATTAAGCGCATTAAAGAGAACCCCCTCAAGCGCGCCTTAAGAGTCGACAAAACGGTGCTGGCAGGATTGTTGTCAGTCTTGCAGCTGTACCGAGATCCAGAGTCTCTGCCTCAGCGGTTGCCACTGCTGGCGGATTTAACGCGGTCAGTCGATGACATCGAAAAAGCTGTGCAGCGAGTGCTACCAGTAGTGCGTGAGGCAGTCGGTGAGGAGTTTGTTACTGACGGACTCGATTGCAAGAGTCAGATTGGCAGCGGCGCGCTCCCGTTGGAGCTGATGCCGAGCCGTGCAATTGCCATCTCACTGCGCTCAGGACAGAGCGATGCTGCACTGACCGAGCTGGCTGCAACGCTGCGTGCATTGCCGAAGCCTATAATAGGACGCCTCTCGGATGGTTCACTCATTCTCGATCTGCGGTGTTTGCGAGATGAGCAAGACTTTTGCGAGCAGTTGCGCAGTCTGTAGCCGAGGTATCGTCTTTTCTAGCTTTGGCTGTTGACGACTTTTGCGCCAACTTCTCGTGTCCCTGCCAAGAAAAAAAGCAGCGAGGCGATCGACGCGGCGAGCATCATGAGCAACAGCGGATACACCGTACCGTTAAAGATAACAGCGACAAGTTGTGCCGCGATAGCCGAAAAAGCCATCTGTAAAAACCCAGTCAAGCCCGACGCGGTGCCCGCGAAACGAGGAAATTCGTTAATCGCCGCAGCCTGTGCATTCGGCAGTGTGATGCCATTGCCGAGCACAGCGATGGCGACAGGGATAAATAGCGCGAGTGGGTGGTGAAAGCCGAGGAGCTGCAAAACGATGGCACTGACTATACCAACTATGCCGGTGCTGGCACCGAGCATAATTAAACGATTGATACCGAGAGTCCGGCCGAAGTGACGCGCAATATAATTGCCGACCATAAACCCTAGCGGCACCATAATAAAATAGTAGCCATATTCTGTGGGAGGGCGGTTGAGCACAGTGATCATGATTTCGGGCGCAGCCGAGATGAAGGCAAAAAACACCACAGAGACAAAGCTTACGCAGAAGGCATAGCCTCGAAACGCGCGTGAGCGAAATAGATGGGCAAAGTTACCAAGCATCGCACCGACACCGTCGAAAGGCACCGGCTCTGCCAACGATTCGACGAGAGAGGAGCGCAGCACGAGCAGAATGCCGAGGCTGAGTACTGCCATAACAAGAAACACCGACTCCCAGCCAAAGCGATGCATCAGTTCACCGCCTAGGGCGGGCGACAGCATGGGCATCACTACCATCACCATAACGAGTGTTGCAATCACTCTCGCGGCCTGCTCAGGGCCATACACATCCCTTACGATTGCGCGCGCAAGCACAAGCCCGACGGCGCCGCCAAACGCTTGAATAATTCGGCCGAGAATCAGCATCTCGATCGTGTTGGCGAAATAGCAGAAAAGCGAGCCGATGATGGTTATGCACAGGCCTAGCAGCATAATAGGCCGCCGGCCGAACTGATCCGAGAGAGGCCCATAGGTGAGAGTGCCAATCGCAATCGCGAGCATGGACAGGCTAAGAGTGAGCTGCGCGACCTCAGCGCTGACGGCGAACGTTTCTTTGATAACCGGAATCGCAGGGAGCAATATTTGCATTGCGGTAGGGCCGAGAGCCGAGGTTGCCGCGAGAAGGATAATGACTCGTTTGGCTAGGGTGTTCTCAATGTTCACAATTTTCCCGTGGCGAGCCACGTTGTGGCGCGCAGTAAAGGTGTCGTCTAATCCCCAGTCGCTCAGTCACGCGCGGATTTGCAGGCCGCCTTACCTAAGTTTGTGCAATTTGATCTGCTTAAGCACCCGGCTTAAAAATCAGGTAGCGAGGTGTCATTGCCGTAACTCTGCGATCTCAATACTACGCTCGCGCCCATAATTGCCGATCGTTGAGCTTTACTCAGCTCGACGCCGATACTGAACAGTTGGCGCTGAAACTCAACGGCGACCAAGGCGCTATCGTTAGCAAGAGGCAGAGAGAGGATGGCTGGGGAATCGCCAGTAAGTGACTCGCTTTTACGCGTAGGAGTGTAGCATGAAATTACTGCCTCTTCGCTGTCGCGAAGGCAAAGGGTGTTCGCACTTATCTCTAATGCTAGCCCCTCGGGTGATGCCTCAAAACGAGGTGAGATTGATAACCTATCAGCTAACGCGAGTGCGGAGGGTGTGCCGTCATGACTAATGGCGACAGGAATGCCTGCGCCGAGTCGGCGAGCAAGGCTTGGGTCTTGGCGCAGTGAGGCGCTAAAAAAGCTGCGCGCCGAGCCGCTGTCGCCTTTTAGCCAATACGCGCGAGCCATATGCCACTGGACTCGCGCGCGGAGCATCGCTTCGGCATCGGGTAGCAGTGAGAGGGCGAGTGTGCCTTCATCAATCACTCCGTCAGAATCGTGTCGCAGAGCCGCAGATTCGGTAGCGAAAGAGTGTTTGTAGCCCTGCGCGCCGCTGAAAGAGCCCCGGGTCTCTGCGTCTTCGATTAGCGAGGTAAAGACACCCGCGCCGAGCAGTCGTGCGATTTCAGGCTCTATCCATTCGGGTATGTGAACGTCGAGCGGGCCATAGGGGCGCAGGCGATTTCGCATGGTCTCGGCGTTAGCGAAAAGTGACGCTGCTCGGCGACCCGCGCGCCAAGCGGCAAGTCGAGTGAGTTGCGCCGAGGCGGTGGCAGAGAGTCTGACTCCCCACTCTTGAGCCGCTGCAAATTCTAGCTGGCGTTCATAGTCGGCGCGAAAGGCGAGGGCGGTAAGCAATGCCGCAATCGCATCTTTCTGTGCATCGTCGGCGCTAAAATTGCCATTGCGATCGGGCTGATTCAACGCGGATTCGGCAAGCCGCGCAGCCTCTTCAGTGTATCCGGCGAGCAGTAAAAAAGTCGCACTGGCAAGAAAGTGTTCGGCGCGATTGCTAACACCAATAAGCGGATCTTGCCTGTTACGCCAGACGAGCATTTGTTCTAACGCGCTCTGCGCATTGTCGAACCGACCCTGGGCGAGCGTAAGGTAGAGCTTCTGTATCCAAGGATTAGAAACACTGCTCGGGTTTGGGTAGCGCGTCGCTCTGTCTATTAAACGCTCAGCTTGATCGATGCGCAGCCTGCTCAAGGCGACTTCTGCGGCGTTTGTCAGGGTGACGGTGCTTAATTCTTCTCGTGTATTTTGCGCAGCCTCGTCTAATTCTAGCGCCTTGTCGCACGCGGGTGCAGCCTGCGACTCTTGAGGGGCGCTGAGTTCTACTGCACAGAGTGTGTTCCACGCCTGCGCTTCGGAAAATCGGTCGACGTCATCCTTGGCAAGAACGCGAAGCGCGCTTTGCCGGGCGTCCTCGAAACGGCCTAGTTTGATTAAAGGCCAGCCTTTATAGGGTTCGAGGTCGACCCCATACGCTTCGGCCAGGGCATCGAGATAGCGAAGAGACTCTTCTTGATTGCCGATGAGTTGATGCACCGACGACAGTTGATTAAGGGTGAGGTAATGCCACAGTGGTGTCTCGGGCGCTGAACCTTCGGGGAGATCGGTGCCTGCCCCGACCATCTGATCGAATGAGCGAATTTTGCTGTTTGCCTCAGCCTGGTTAAGGTGGAAAAGCGCGCGCGGCACATTGCCTTCGACGGTGAGCAACACCTCGGCGAGCGTGTAGTGTGCAGCGGAGGAGGTTGGGGCAGAAGTAAGCCACTGTTCCGCAAGCTCGCGCGCACGGATACGCTGACTGGCATCGAGCGCACTGCAGACGGCAAGGGCTTCGGGCTCGACAATCGAGCGAAGGCCAAAACAAATTTCCGGCGCAGGCAATTCAATTTCGCTGAGATTTTGGCCTGTCGCACCGCAGCTTAAGCATACGGATACGACGGCACCGAGCAATAAAATTTGCTTAACGTGCTGAGACCTCTCATGTGTTGATTGGTGCTTTTTCCGGCGCAGTGCCATCACTCTTAGGCCTCAGCGTAGGGTAGATCTAGCGAGTTGCTCCATCGAAGGCAGCATGAGTTCGCGTAGCAGCGCGATCACATCTCCGGCACCTGGGGCGAGTTCCAAGCGGTGGGCGAAGACACGGGGCAACAGTTTTTCTATGTCGGCTGCGCTCACATAGTTGCGGCCGTCCAATGCGGCAGCGGCTTTCAACGCTGGCAGCATAAGCACAATGCTGCGGGTAGAGTTTCCTTGCAGAACGCGTGGATCGCTTCTCAAATCCCGAGAGATATCAACTAAAGCGACTTTTACTGCGCTGCTTATTTCGACTTCAGAATCGATAATCCTCCGCGCATGCAATAGGTCAATCTGACTCACTGTGCGGCTGTGCACGGCCTCGTCGTCATGGAGTGTTTGTTGTCGATCAAGGTGAGTGGATAAGACTTCGAGTTCAGCCTCGCGATCGATATGCTGCATGGTGAGTTTGAATAAAAATCTGTCCAGCTGAGGGGTCGGCAACGGGTAAGTGCCAACCAGATCAAGCGGATTCTGAGTAGCAATAACGAAGAATAATTCGCCGAGTGGATAGGTTGTGTTGTCGACAGAAACTTGTTTCTCGCCCATCGCTTCGAGCATCGCCGATTGCACTTTTGGCGAGGTGCGATTGATCTCGTCGGCTAGCACAACATGAGCAAAAAGAGGGCCGCGGCGGAAATGAAAGCTATTATTACTTGGGTCGAATATCGGCACGCCGGTGACATCCGAAGGCAACAGATCGGGGGTAAACTGAATGCGGCGGAAGGCGGCGATCCCTGACTCGGCGCCCGATTCATCGCCAGAGACGTTAGGCGGCATCTGGCCGACGATTGCTTCGCCCAACGTCTTCGCGAGCGTAGTCTTGCCGGAGCCAGGAAAGTCTTCGAGGAGCACATGGCCGTCGGCGACTAGCGCGATGACGCAAAGCTCAATGACCTCATCGCGGCCAATCACTTTTGTTTTAACAATGTTAACGAGTTTTAGGAGTGTCGCGCGCGCAGCGTCTAACTCATTTGCTTGCTTGGCAGGCACGTGGGGTGCATCAAAAGACGCGATCGTCTCATCGCTCTCTTTTTTATAGTTCTCTGTTTCATGCTCAAAACTCATGTAAAGCTCCAATCGGGCTAGCGTATTGTCGACCAGCTAAAGGGGTGTAGGGCGCCTAGCAATCTACGCCAGAGAGGAATATTGGCCTTCAAATCTGAAGAAACCGATTGTTCTAGCGCTTGCCAGTCGTCTGCACTCATACTCGGCGCTGCGGCTATGCTTCGATCTGGTTGCTCAGCGCTGTCGGCTCGATTTGAAAAGCCTAACGTTGCGGCTAAATGCGCTCGCGTAAGCGGCGCGAGGCCGGGTGTGAGGGCGTTGCAGCGGGCTGCAAAGGCCTCTCGCGATTCACCGTAGTGTCGTCTGAGCCCCGAGTCGGCGAGACGGTCGAGTGTCGCTCGATAGCCGGTGCGCGGCCGGCTCGCTTGCGAGCCGAAGCGCGGTGCGAGTCGCCGCTGCATTTTGGCAAAATACCCCAAGAGCGCAATGATGACCGCGGCGTATGTAAGCCAGCGGCCTGCCTGCTGCAGCAAGGCTAGGGGATCGAAGGTGGACTCCCGTTTGCTGTCGATAAACTGCTCGAAAGACGACTCGTTGCGCAACATGTCGCCTAGCAGTTGTTGCAGATTGTCCTGTGGATCGGTGGTCATATCGACAAGGGTCTGCTGAGGTGCCGGATCGATTATGACCCAGCCCACACCTTCGAAGTAAATCTCGGGCCAAGCGTGGCCATGGATCGCTTGGATAAGCAGAGCAGAGCCGCCAGCGCGATTGCTCGCAGGGACAGAATAGCCCACGCCAACGCGAGCAGGAATGCCGAGACTGCGATACATATACACCGCCGAAAAGGCAAAGTGGACGCAGTAACCGGTGAGATCGCCGAAGAGGAAAGAGGCGGCAGGGTCTGCCTCGGCGGCGTGCACATTTTTGAGACTATAGATTCCGTTCTCGTCGAGATACTGCTTAATGGTCCACGCGCGTGCGAAGGCGTCCTGCGCAAATTCTGGCTTTAGCGAGGCGGTTAGCGAGTTCGCAAGGTCGGCATAGCGCGGATCATCCGGCAGCTTGAGGTATTCAGCGGCAACGTCGCTGCGCCAATTTTTATTGCCAACCTCTCGTCCCAGCAGAACATCAAAGTCGAAAAGCGGCACCTGTGAAATCGCTTCATAAGTGCTGTCGAAGCGCGTGGCATTAGGGTTAGGAATGCGCGAATAGCGGGTGGGCGTGTCGAGTCCGAAAGGTGCGCGGTGCGGTGCCAGTGTGCCAATAGTTGTGCGCACGCCTTTGCGGGGCGCCTCCGAGGCTGGTGAGATTGCGTAGTTTAGGCCGGCTTCGTTACCTGAAGCGAGCGAGTCGGCTGCGCTGGCATCAAAACCTCTAAGCAAATCTGTGTCCATATCTGGGCGCGTCGCGTAATCGATGCGTTGTCCGTCGAATTGAGAGTAGGCCGATTCACGGAAATAGTAGGAGCCATCAGCGGGCTCATAGTCGTCATGAAAAACAACAACAGCAACTGGCGCGGCCTTATCCTTCGGGTCGTTGGTGCTGTCTTGGAAGGGATTGTCTTCCTGTGGGCCACTTCCCTGCTGCCCTGTCAGGCCGAGGTCGTTCGTGAGCTCAGGGGTTGGCAAGCCGAAGCGGCTAACGAAGAGCATCAGCAACAGGCTCACGGCAGTCAGGACCAAGAGATGATAGAGCACTCGACCTTTGCTTGACTCCTGCAGGTTGATCGCAGTCAGCAAGAGCAGACAAACAGCGCCTATCGCCATTAGTAAATAGGCGGGGTCGTAGCCGCGGATGAGGGCGAAGTCGCCTAACAGGAAGGGGCGATCGATCATGCCGTTGCGATGGGCGGTGAGCGTAAACACAACCGCACAGGCAATGAATAGAAGCTCGCCTATCCTGCCGACAGCACCCCGCTGCGAGAGCAGATGTAGGCTTCCACAGAAAGCGGCTGCGAGCGTGAAACCCGCGATGAATTCACCCGCGCTGTAGAGGCTAAGCGGATTGCCCGATGCTGTGGAGCTCGCGCTAAGCAGTGAGCCTGCCTCGCTGCCATTTCGTAGTACGGTGGCCAGTAGTAAGCCGGTGCCGGCAAAAACGAAAGCGAGGATTGCCGCAGCGCCAAACCGCAGCTGCAAGGCTCGACTTGAATGGGGGAGTGCGCAGAGAATAAGCGGGCCAAGCAGTGCG
>Ga0228674_1001460_pt1 | contig 14028 bp, 12 predicted proteins | sample 1D_rmetaG_FD_189054 | JGI IMG/M metagenome (GOLD analysis project Ga0228674, IMG submission 189054) | Seawater microbial communities from Monterey Bay, California, United States - 1D_r | ecosystem: Environmental > Aquatic > Marine > Coastal | place: USA: California | collected 2016-09-26
CGGCTAATTTAAGTGCTTGATAGAATAATCCCATACTATAAGGTTCTTGAACTTTAAAACTAATATTAGTTACGTTACTATTTCCGCCATAACTAATTGACGGTTGTGGGATTGCTTTTAAATTTAAATCATCAATAAAAAATTCAACATTAGCGCCAAGTGCTTTTTCAACTTGTGTTTTGTTTTTCTTAACGCCGGCGCCGCCGCCAGTTTTACATACAATATTTTTAAGCCCGTCTTTACGATAGGTATTATCCGGATCATTAATTTCTTTATGACTAAGAGCCGCAAGTGTTATAATACAATTCATACTTGCAAATTCTTCTAGTTCATTTGGCCATGGTGGTTGCGACTCTCCAGGAACCATTTCACCTGGCTTAATGCTATATCCAATTGGTCCAGGTTTTGCTGATAAATTACTTTTAAATGTTTTTGGATGCATTGATGCAAATACATTGCCGCCAACTGACGATGATAAACCAGTAAGTCCTAGTCCTCCGGCTACGTCACCAATTTTACTATTAAGATTTGCTAGTCCTTCTGCTTTAATTGAATTTAAAGAACGATTAACATTATTAGTAAGTTCTTCAGCCAGACCAGGTAGTGTTGTATTAATAAGATTAACCTTACTTGATACTTTACTGAATAAAGATTTAAAACTCATATTATATTCCTAATAGATTTCTAAGTGACGGTCCTTTTGGTACGAAAATTTGCACGCCGGCTTGCATATCAAATACTGGATCTTTAATAGTATCCATATTTCTCTGTGCAAACACCCACCATAATTTACTACTTCCATAAAGATCATATGCTAACAGATCTGGTCTATTTGTATACTGAGGCTCAATTTCATATAGATAATCATCTGACTCTGCAGGTACTGCACGAATTTTAAAATGTCCTAGATAGTTATTGTTAATTATCGGAGTGTTTTTCCAAGGACTAGAACTACTGTATGATGCCATTATACAAATCCTCTCGAACTAATTAAACTACCGCTAACAAAATCATTTAAACTAAATTGTTCAACATGTGATCTGCTGTAAATTGGTTGTAGTGTTACAGCCATTAAACTTTGTGCTGGAACCCATGTACCCGGAGCATTTTCATTACCAGTGGATGCCGCTTCGGCGCCTTGTATATTTGTTTTCATATAGTCGACATCCTGAGGCATGTCAACGTTAAAACTTGTAATTACACATGGCACACTTTTAAATACATATTCACCATAACCATTAAATTTAACAATTGGTGGAGGATTTCCTGTGTCGCTTCCATTATCACCATAAAACATTTTTGTAAGAGTACGCAAAAACGTAACAGCCGCTACCCAGTATTTTGCATCTTCGTTAGTTTCAATAAAGAAATCACCTGACACTGTAATAGCGTCAACGTTACTGTTCTGGTAGTTGTAAAAAGGATAATTAGTATGTACAGGTTGCATTGAACTATATGATGCACTATGTGAAAATATTACTGAAGGAGTAAACGGAAAAATCATTCTTTCACCGCTTTCGAGTAAAGGCTGTAATAGTGGTGAATTTAATTGTTTAATAATCGGTGGTATAGAAATACTAACACGCCAATCATTGTCACCTTGCCGATCAGCAACTTTTGCTTCGGTGTATTGCTTTTTAGATGCTACACCGTCAGGGGCATTTTTGTTTAAAGTTTTGGAACGTATTTGTTTTCCCATCAAGTTGTTAACACCCGGATGATGATCGCCACGACTCATACCTGCTGGACCGCCGGTAGCATTACTGCTTATTATTGGTGAGCCTGCTGGTCCGCCCTGGATACGTTTAGTAACACCCGGTTTACCTGGGTCATAATCTGGTTCTGGCATTTTCTTTACTCCTAATAGTATTATTTAGTTGACTTTTTTAACTACGTATATTATAATGTATGTAATATCATAAAAACTGGAGCCCTAATGAGGAAAGTAAATTATTTAAACAACAAAGACATATTAAAGGAAATACATAAGTCAAAAAGTACGTTTTGTTCTTATACAGATCCTGAATATGCCATGTTTGACATCATTTTATTAGATGTTGATAAAATTAATATTAGAACTATTGCTGAGGCAAAACGTAATAAAGCAAAGAAACAGAGCCAACTAGCGTTTGAAACTAGAAAACTTGCTGGTGAGAAGGTAAAACAAGCAGAATGTGAAGTAGACTATAAGAAAATGGTTAAAGAAGAACTAATTTTTCGTATTATGACGTTTGATCACATTCCAGAAGAGCCCGGACGTAAAAAGAACCCAAAAACTATTGCAGATACAAAGACAAAACTTAATTTTCCTCCATTTAAACATTATAAGTTTACAGATGATGGTGAATTAGTATGTGTAGGCAAATCTCATTGGGAAGGCGGCATGGAAAACGGATGGTTTAGTAAAACACACGGCAAAGCAACAAACAAACTTGCTATGATGTGGATGAAATTGTGTGATCGTTATGCAACAAGAGGCAATGTACGTGGTTACACGTATAATGACGAGATGCGTGGACAAGCAATCTTACAATTAGCACAAATTGGCTTGCAGTTTGATGAATCTAAGTCACAAAATCCATTTGCTTATTATACTGCGGCTGTTACTAACAGTTTTGTACGTGTTATCAATTTAGAAAAACGTAATCAAAATATTAGAGACGATATTCTTGAAATGAACAACATGAATCCTAGTTATACCCGACAACATGCAGGTGAATGGGAAGCACAACAGAAACGACAAGCAGAACTTAACAAAAAGTAATCGGTTGACATTGTTAATGTTTTCAAGTATAATATTGTTAACTATAGGAGTAACTAAGTGTTTAAGAAAGCGGCTGTCTTTACTGATATTCACCTTGGGTTAAAAGGTAATTCACGGGTTCACAACGATGATTGTGAAGCATTTGTAGACTGGTACATCGAACAAGCAAAAGAAAACAACTGCGATGTTGGGATCTTTTGCGGCGACTGGCATCATAATAGAAATAGTTTGAATCTAACAACTATGGACGCAACTATACGCTGTCTTGAAAAGTTAGGTAAAGCATTTGATAAGTTTTATATGTTTGTAGGTAATCATGATTTATATTACAAAGATAAACGTGATGTAAGTTCAACTGAATTTGCTAGACATATACCCGGAGTTACTCTTGTTGAGAACTTTACAGAAATAGAAGATGTTGCAATGGTCCCATGGCTCATTGGTGATGAATGGCGAACTATTAAAAAGTGTAAAGCAAAATATATGTTTGGACACTTTGAATTACCTAGTTTTTATATGAATGCAATGGTGCAGATGCCCGATCACGGAGAACTGCGGTCAGAAGACTTTGTTAATCAACGATATGTATTCAGCGGACATTTTCATAAACGGCAGAAACAAGGCCACGTACATTACTTAGGTAATGCATTTCCACACAATTATGCAGACGCATGGGATGATGAACGTGGTATGATGATACTTGATAGAGAAAATGACGCTGAACCAGTATATCTTAATTGGGAAGAATGTCCTAAGTATCGTACAACTACACTTAGCAAACTTCTTGATCCTAATCAAGACATTATTAAAAGTAACATGTACTTGCGTGTTACTATTGATGTTCCGATTAGTTATGAAGAAGCAAGTTTTATCAAGGAAACATACATCACCCAATATAAGTGTAGAGAAATTACACTTATTCCCCAGAAACAAATTGAAGAGATATCAACTGAACTAGATATTTCGGCTTTTGAAAGTGTTGACGAAATTGTGTCAAAAGAAATTACAGCAATTGACTCAGAGAACTTTAATAAGAAAATGCTATTGGACATCTATAACGAATTATGATAAGAATTAAAGATTTAACCGTTAAGAATTTTATGAGTGTGGGTAATCAAACCCAAGCAGTTGACTTTAACAAAGAACAACTAACACTTGTGCTAGGTGAAAATTTAGATCAAGGAGGAGATGATAGCGGATCACGTAATGGTACTGGTAAAACTACTATTATTAATGCACTAAGTTATGCATTGTACGGCACTGCCTTGACAAATATTAAGCGTAATAACTTAATTAATAAAACTAATAGCAAAGGTATGTTGGTTACATTACAGTTTGAAAAAGATAGTAATAACTATCGCATCGAACGTGGTCGGTCACCTAATGTATTAAAGTTTTATATCAATAATCAAGAACAAGAACAAATAGATGAGTCGCAAGGTGACAGTCGCAAGACGCAGGAATCTATCAATACGCTATTAGGTATGACTCACGATATGTTTAAACATATTGTTGCACTTAATACCTATACTGAACCGTTCTTAAGTATGCGACAAAACGATCAACGTGCTATTATTGAACAGTTGTTGGGTATTACTATCCTTAGTGAGAAAGCCGATTCGTTAAAAGATCAACTTAAACAAACTAAAGATACTATTACTCAAGAAAGATTGAAGATTGAAGCAATACAAACTGCTAATAGTAAAATTGAAACTACTATCGAAAGTTTACAGGCTACCCAACGTGCTTGGAGGGCTAAAAATAAACAAGACAATGAAAATCTTGTAAATGCAATCGACGAACTAGAGCATTTAGACATTGATTCTGAATTAGAATCGCATGAAAAATTATCTAATTGGACCGAACATAATAATGCTATTTTGGCTCTTAAAAAAGAACTTAGTACATTAGAGCCTGCATTAGTACGTGCAGACAGAAGTGTCGAAAAAGCAAATAAAGATATCGCAGATCTTGAAGATGCTACTTGTTATACATGTGGACAAGAACTACATGCAGACAAAAAAGCAGAAATTGCCGAACGCAAGGGCAAAGAACTTGATGACGCTGTATTGTATCAGTCTGAAGTTACTGTTAAAGTAAAAGACGTTATGATAGCACTAGATAAGATTGGTGACATTAATGGCAAGCCTACTGTGTTCTACGAAACTGCTAAAGAAGCATATGAACACAGGCAAAATGTTGATAGTTTAAAAACTGCACTTACTTCAAAACAAAATGAAGCAGATCCTTATCAAGCACAAATTGACGAACTAAACAACAGTGCTATACAAGAAATTAAGTGGGACGTAGTAAATGATCTTACTACGTTTAAAGAACATCAAGACTTTCTACTAAAATTACTTACAAACAAAGATAGTTTTATTCGTAAAAAGATTATTGATCAGAATCTAGCATACTTAAACAACAGACTTACATACTATCTTGACAAACTAGGATTACCACATCAAGTTGTGTTCCAAAACGATTTAAATGTTGAAATCACACAACTAGGACAAGACTTAGACTTTGATAACTTATCAAGAGGCGAACGTAATAGACTTATATTAGGTATGAGTTTTGCATTTAGAGATGTGTGGGAAAGTCTATATCAAAATATTAACTTATTGTTTATTGACGAGTTAATTGATAGCGGAATGGACACTGCTGGAGTTGAAGGTGCGTTATCTGTACTTAAAAAAATGGGCAGAGAGCGTCATAAAAATGTATTCCTTATATCTCATAAAGATGAACTTATTGGTAGAGTTAATCATCTAATGAAAGTTATAAAAGAAAACGGATTTACATCATACGAAAACGATATTGAGATTGTAGAATAATGGAAGACGATATACACGATCAATTGACTAAGGCGTATCTTGAATATTTTAAAGAAAATGAAAATTTTGAGAATCGTGTATCGTACCGTACACATCGAGCAAGCAGAAAATGGCTAAGAGAAATTCGTAGATTAAGCAAATTACGTATGGAAGAAATACATACAACATTTGGAACCAAATTAGAGGCTAAAAAAGATTAGGCACACATATATACTTGATGCAGTGGACTTATGAAGGAAAAACAATTGACGAAATACCAGATGAGTATGAAGGCTTTGTTTATCTTATTACCAACACCACTACTGATCAAAAATACATAGGCAAGAAACTAGCAAAGTTTAAAACTACTAAGCCACCACTCAAAGGCAAAAAAAATAAACGACGAGGCTACAAAGAAAGCGATTGGAGAACTTACTACGGTAGTTCAGATAGACTAAACGCAGATGTAGCAACACTAGGCGAAGATAAGTTTACAAGAGAAATATTATACCTATGTAAAGGTAGGGGCGAAATGTCCTACATAGAGGCACGAGAGCAGTTTGACAGGCGAGTACTTGAAACAGATGATTACTACAACGGTATCATTAATGTTAGAGTAGGCGGCTCGGACAAATTAAAACAGGCATTGCTAGAACATCACATACAGGCAAAACATTCCAACACATAAGGTTGGCGGGCCAGATTAAAAATACCGCTGTGGAAAACGCTCTCGTATAGAAGCACACGTACATATTGATTGACTACCCAGAGGTAGGAAGCCACCAAACAAATTGGGCTCACTAGTTGATATAGATTGCATGTTGGCAGTCGAAAAACACAACACAGTTCATAAAAACTCTTTAGCAATAGGAACGAAGCGAGAGGTAATGTTATATAAACTGCACATTAACCTAGTTAATGTACGTTTTATGTTACATATGTCGACGTAGGTTGGGTAAGGTCAGAGCCCATTGAACTAAGTGTATAAACAAATTACCTATTTCCAAGTCTCGGCTGTGACGAACTCACATGAAGTCAAGATTAGATGGAACCAGCGATTAGGTTCCGTCTGACTGAAACAATCTACATGAAGTAATTACATTATTACATTCGTAATAATGCTTTAATTATTGTTTATCACTTCTATCACACATAATCATATACGAAGTAAATAGTTTGAGCGTTTAGCGAAAACTTGTATTAACGAAGTTAATACACTAAATACATACAACTGTTTAAGGAATTTGATAATGAATATTCACGATATAATATTAGAGGATAAAACTCTTATTGAAAAACCAACTAGTAGTATTGGTAATTTTGCTAAAAAAATTGGTAGTAAGGTAACAACTGGTGCTACTAGTGCCAGACTAGGTGGCGCAAGTGAAGTAGGTTCAAAAGCAAACGACATTTACAAGGACCTTGCTAGATGGCAAGGCATTAATGGTAAAAATGATAAAAACATGACTGCGGCAGACTTAGCGGCATTTATGAAACAACATCAACTAACTGCTGGCGGTATGAGTTTACCTGATGGTGTATTGCCTAAGAAGATAATTGACCAAGCATTAAAAAAAGCGGCCGCAGGAGCAATGACAGGTGGTAATGCGGCTCCAGCGCAAGCGCCGGCAGGTGCTAGTGGTAGTGCAAGTCCTGGATCTAGTGCATTAGATGCATTAAGTAAAGGTGCTGGCGGTAAAGCACAATCTACACAAACTAAAGCACAAGGTAGTCAAGCAACTACAGCACAACCTGCCGCAGACCCTAAAGTAACACCATTAAAAAATAAAGGTGGTATTTCACCTGACATACAAGCAATGATTGACAAACTTACGCCAACAGAGAAAAAAGCATTGGCAGGAGCAATATAATGAAACTGCAAGAAGTAACATCATACAATTTAAAATCTGCAACAATCTTAAATGAAGGTTGGCAAGACTTAACTGAGTCGCAACGAGTTTACGTTGGTCGTTGGGAAAAAGAATTATGGCCTTTACTTGAAGAATACACACGAATTGCTGAAGCAACACTTACAGCAGATCAAATTGGTGCAATATTTAAAGGTGCTGAAGCACAAGCAAACGCAAGCGGTGATAACAGAAACGCACTTGGTAAAGCAGGAGCGGCAGCAGGTGCTGTTGCTAAACTTCCAGTTGACATTGCAAAAAAAGTTGATGCTAAAGTTATGGAACTTGGAAAGTTAGCAAAAAATGCTGGCCCTGTTAAAAATGCAGATGCCAAGTTTGCACAACTTAAGAAAGATATTACAGCAAACAACAGCGATAGTAAAATTGTACAAGGCGTTCAAAAGATAAGTGACTGGGCAAAAGAAAATCCTACTAAGGCAAGTATTGCAGTCGGTATTTTAACAGCAATAGCGGCTTTCGCAGGCGGTCCAGCAGGCGGTGCGGCAGCAGGATTACTTCTACGTTCAACTAAAGGGCTGTTACAAGGCGAAGATTTATCAACCGCGGTTGGAAAGTCAATTAAAACAGCGGCATATGGTGCTATTGCAGGTTGGGCATTAAACGGTATTGGAGATTGGTTTGAAGGACTACGTTTTGAATCACTACCATATGATAAAGCACCAGGACTTGTAAAATTTGATGTAAACTTTACTGAAACATTTTCAGGACCAGGGTTTTCAGTAAAAGAATCAATCGGTAGTATGATTATTCCAGAAAGTCAAGTAGGAGAATTTACTGGACTTTTGAATACAATGAAAGAAGCGGCAGCAAGTGGAGCAACTAATGATCCTGCGGCACTTAATGCGTTTGCTGAATTAAAAAACTTTGCAGAAACATTTGATCAGAAATGGTGGCTTGATAGTAATGAAATACAAGATAGTCTTGCACAGTTGGTTGCAGGCGAAAATGATGCATTCTTACAAAACTTAACTACAATTAATAGCGGTATATCAGCAATAGCACAAGGTACAGCATCAGGAAAGATTGATGCTGGAGATGTTAAAGTAGGCGGCAAGCCAGTACAAGGCGAGTTAGATCTTAAAGGCGGAAGCGATGCAACTCCAGTAGATAAGAACTTTGACAAAAATCAAAAACTAGCAGACTTTGGTAAAGTTGGCGAAGAAATTGATATGGAAGAACGCTTTGAATTATTCTTAGCAGAAGCCGGTGAGCAAGGTGAATTACCATTAGACAATCCTAATACACTAGGTGCAAAAGCAAAACGTGGATTAGGAAAATTAGCCAAAGGCGCAGTAAGCGGAGTTAGTAAAGCGGCTGGAAAAGTTAAAGCCGGTGCTAAAGAACTAGGCACAGCAGTTAGTGCTAAAAAATTAACTAAAGCATGGAAAGCGGCAGGCGAACCTACAGACACAGCAAGTATTATGAATATATTACAAGATGCAGGGTTAAGCAATGATCAAATATCAACTATTGGTCAAGAAGCAAAAGTAGATCTAAAACCAACAACAAGCGCAGAACCAAAAGCAGATGCTCCAGCAACAGATGCTCCAACAAGTACTGCTCCAACAGCAGTTGCTAAAGGCGATACTAAGAAAGCCAAAGACGGCAAAGAGTATAAATGGATGGGTGCATTATGGGTAGACGTTGCTACTAACAAACCAATTGGTATTATTCCTTCAATGCAACAAGGCTTACCTAATCCTAAACTTGATCCAATTATTGCCGCGGCGAAACAAGATCCAACAGTAGCAAAAGCAATTAAAGCACAACTTACACAAGCGGCTTAGAAAAACGGCATTTGCGTTTTCTTTGTAGTTTCTAAATTTTCTTTAATTATATCGTTTATAATTTTTCGATCTTCGAGACTAAGAGCAAACGCTTCATTCATTGTCATGCTTCCTCTCATATACCACATGAGTTTAAACAATTCAGATTTCAACTGTTTGCTTTGGCCTTCTAAGTTATCAACTTCTTCAAGGATCTGATCAACCGGCCAGGTGACGATCCTTAGGCGAAAAAAGTTGATTGATCAAATGCAATTGGTACTTTGAATTTTGCTTGACACCCTTCAGAAATTTGTTCTTCGGTAGCATTAACTTCCATAGGAGGTACTTCAAATGCTTTCTTTTGTATTTCAATATGATCACTTAAAGATTTAAAAAACGATTTATCAGTATTTTCTAAAAATTCTGAAATGTGTTCTCGAGATGTAACAACTGTTTCTGTCTCACCTACTTGAATCGATACAACACTATTAATAACCATGCCTAGTGTAATGTCGCGAATTTTATTAAATGTAATATTAAACTGGTTTAATTTATCTTCATCATCAATTTCATCGTTATTAACTAACGCAAAAATACGTTGTTCTTCAAATGTCTGCATTGAAACTTGACTAAACTCTTTGTATGATAACGGACGTACTGTAACAACAAAATCTTTAGTTTTAAATTTATCATTAAATACTGCATTTGTGTATCTATCTAAAATCTGTCGTAAGTCAACTGTATATTCTATTTCTTCTTTTAATCCTGGAGGAACAACACTAATGCCCATATGTTCACCATACGAAGCAATTCTAATTGCAATTAAACATGCGTCGATATCTAAACTTGGCATATCCCATGCATTTTTAATATTAGGTATACAACTTTGAATTAAGTCAACTGTTGCTTGTCCGCTTAACAGAGCATCTGGAGTTTTTAATGCAAGTTCGTCTTTAGCAGTCATAGGCATTACTGGAAGTTCTCCGCTTTCAGTTAATTCTAATGAACCTTCGTTATAGTATTTTCCACCGCTAGGCAAAGTTAAATAAATTTTTGCTTGCCTAAAATAATTTATTAGTGGATTTGGTGTACTACCCGACTTTTGTTGAATAAGTGGGTTAATATTTCCTGATTCAGCCTTAAACTGCTCGGGGTTAAATTCTGCCATGGTTCTCTCCGTATAAATACAATGTACAAGTATATATGACTAGTATTTATATACGCACTTAATAGGATTTGAACAAATATGGCAGGACCAGTTAAAGGACAGTTTGGCGCTGAAGAGATTACACTTGAAGACGCGGCAACCGAAACAACTCTTTTAAAAATGCTTTCTGTTTTACAGTCGCAGAACAAATCTAAAAGTGGTGGAGGAGCAGCCAGTTCTGAAAAAGACTTAATGTCTTTAGCAAAAGCAACTGGAAAAACTACTAAAGAATTAGAAGACTTTGAAGATCAAATAGAAGAAACTTCAGGTGCATTATCACGTGGCTTTGGCCATGTTCTAGGTGCAGTGCAAGGAATGGCCTATGAGTTTATGGGCGGGTCCACTTCTATATCAGATTTTTCACAACACATTACAGGTGCATTAGGAGCAATACCAGTACTTGGTCCATTAGTTGGCGGATCTTTACAATTATTAGTTGGAGTTGTAGATAACAACATACAAACATTTAGAGAAATGTCACAAGTTGGCGTAGACTTTGGTGATAGTATATTTGGTGCTAAACTAGCGGCTACTCAAGCCGGATTAAGTTTAGAAACATTCCAAGGAGTTGTATCACAAAATTCACAAGGACTTGCTTTATTTGCAGGTAGTGCTGGAGAAGGTGCAAAACGTTTTGCACAAATCAGTGGACAAATGCAAAAAGAATTTGGACCTAAGTTTAGTAAACTAGGTATGACTATGGAAGAAACTGCTGAGTATACAGCAGACTACCTTGAGATGCAAACTAGTTTAGGTCGTTCGCAACGTATGAGTAATCGAGAAGTTGTACAAAATGCGGCGGCTATGACTGAACAAGTAGACTTACTTGCAAGAGTAACAGGTAAAAGACGTGATCAAATCATGGAAGAAATTAAAGGCAACCAAGCAGACAAACGTCTTAAGTTGATCTTTAATATGATGGACGAAGGTGCAAAGAAAAACCTTAATGGTGTATTGACTATGTTAGGTGATGCAAGTCCAGGGATGAAAGATGCTATTGCAGAAATGGTTGCCACAGGTGGTGTACCATTAAATGCTATGGGGCAAGATTTGATACGTTTAAATCCTAACTTAGCAAAAATGTCAGTTGGTTTGAAAAATGGTACAGTTACTCAAGACGAGTTTATGGCAGAGATTAGAAAAACTGCTGAAATGGCAGACAACCTAACTGATGCACAAAAAGAACAGTATTCATTACTAGCGGCACAAGGCTCAGAAATTGGTGCGGCCACTCTTGAAGTTATTGGTTTGAAAAATGCTGGTAAAGGATTATCCGAAGAGCAACAAAAACAAAAAGATGCTGAAAAATCAAGATCTAAAGAAATTGCAGATTTTGAACGTATTGTTCAAGAAGCAAAAAATAAGATTATGGATGCTTTGATAACTTCCGGATTGTTTGATACTGTAGCAAATATACTAGGCGACTTTACTAAATTTTTAAGTAGTGAAGATGGTATTAAGAAAATAGAAGGTTTTGCTAAATCACTTAGTGAAACATTTAGTGGTCTATTAACTGCATTTAAAGAAGGTAACTTAATGAAATACGTTAGTGATTTGATTGGTACTGGACTATCTGGGTTAGGTGGAATGATCGGTGGCGTATTTTCAAAACTATTTGGTGGTGGCGAAACAAAACAAGAAGGCCCACCAGGCACTAGTGGAGCAGGAGCAGGCGGTGGCGCAGGAGCAGGCGCTGGCATGTTTGTTGGTCTAGACGGAGCATTAGAAAAGTTAGCAGGAATGGTAGCAGTTGGAGGCGCAGTTTATCTTGCTGTTAAAGGCTTCCAGGCATTACTTAGAGGATTTGCAGGACCAATGGTTATACTAGGTGCGGCAACATTAGCAGGATTGTTAATTGGTACAGGAGCGGCAATTGCCTTAGCAGGTAAAGGTATATTATCTGCAGGTGAAGGTGTTGAAAAAGTTGCGGCGGGCGTTGAACGTATGGCCGCAGTTAAAGACACTGCAAACTTAAAAGATATTGCGGCGGCCTTAGGATCATTAGGTACTGCTATGCTTAAATTTGCTGGCGCAGAATTAATATCAGGCATAGGCAGTTTATTTGGCGGCGATAATGTATTTGATACAATGGTTGAAGGCATTAACAAGTTTGCATTAATTGATGCACTTGCGATTCAAAATGTTGCTGACTTAGCAGGCACAGGTTTATCAGATCTCGGCGATGCAATGATAAAACTAGCGGCAGGCGGAATTATAGATAGTATTGGTAGTTTCTTTGGAGCAAGTTCACCATTTGAAAAAATGGTTAATGGTATTAACGAATTTGCAAATATTGATGCTACAGCAGTTCAAAACTTAACTGACTCCTCAGGAGGATTAGCAAACCTTAAATCCTTTGCTGATGACTTAAATGCTGACAACGTAGAAAACTTTGCAGAAGCAATTGGTAAACTTGCAATACAAATGGCAAAACTAAATGACGAACTATCTAAAGATAACAATGGATTTAAGTTAGGTACTGGTGTTAATGCAGGAACCGTATTAGGCGGCGCAGGCGGCGCAGGCGGGGTAAATAGTAATGATATGCTAATAACACTTATGCGAAAAAACAATGAATTGACACGCAGTATACTAGATAAAACTGGTGTAGGCGTATAATAAGGACAGAAGATGAGTTGGAAAAAGTTTTTTACCCCAGTACCAACGGGCGATAATCAAGGCGGAAGTTTTAGTCCGTTAGGCGGCGGTCGTGGCGGTGGTGGTACTGCAGGGCCTGCACGTACAAACTATTCATCTTATCTACCAGATGTATATGTAGGCGCTCCTAATAGAGTTGAGCGTTATGGTCAATACAACACTATGGATTTAGATTCAGAAGTAAATGCCGCATTAGATATTCTTGCAGAATTTACATCACAGAAAAACGCACAAAATAAAACTCCATTTACAATTGACTTTAAAAAGTCTGCAACTACATCAGAAACAACAATTTTACAACAGTATCTGCAACAGTGGAATAAATTACAAAAGTTTGATACACGTATGTTTAGAATTTTGCGTAATACATTTAAATATGGAGATCAATTTTTTATTAGAGATCCAGAAACTAAAAAATTATTTCATGTTGATTCGGCAAACGTAGCAAGAATTATTGTTAACGAGTCAGAAGGCAAAAAACCACAGCAATATGTAATTAGAGATTTTAATTTAAACTTTAGAGATATGGTTGCTACAACACCTTTTCAAACTAACGGCAATGTTACTGGTGGTGGCGATGGCTACTTAACTGGCGGCGTTCGCGGAATGGTAGGAAGTGTACCTAAACAAAGCGGAAGTAGATTCCAAGAAAATGAAGGCGAAGTTGCTATTGATGCAGATAACGTTGTTCATTTAAGTTTATCAGAAGGTTTAGATAAAAACTTTCCGTTTGGTAACTCATTACTTGAAACTATTTTTAAAGTATATAAACAAAAAGAATTACTTGAAGATGCTATTATTATCTATCGAGTACAACGGGCTCCAGAAAGAAGAGTGTTCTACGTTGATGTGGGCAACATGCCGTCACACCTTGCTATGCAATTTGTGG
>Ga0228674_1001466_pt1 | contig 13995 bp, 3 predicted proteins | sample 1D_rmetaG_FD_189054 | JGI IMG/M metagenome (GOLD analysis project Ga0228674, IMG submission 189054) | Seawater microbial communities from Monterey Bay, California, United States - 1D_r | ecosystem: Environmental > Aquatic > Marine > Coastal | place: USA: California | collected 2016-09-26
CATGAAGCAGTCCGAAGGCTTCACCCGGCTCACCCCCACCGTGGTCACCATCGTCGGCATGATCGCCAGCTTCTGGCTGCTGGCCGTGGCCATGCGCAGCCTGCCGCTGGGCACCGCCTACACGATCTGGACCGGCATCGGCGCGGTCGGCGCGTTCGTGGTCGGCATCGTGTTTCTCGGCGAGCAGGTCAGCCCGATGCGGATCGGCGCAGCGGTGCTTATCGTTTCTGGCCTGGTTTTAATGAAACTCTCCAGTACGTGAAGGTTTATCGGAGCGCGATTTATCCACGCCCCGGCCGGCTTGCTGTGAATATGCAATGCGCATATTCGGCAAAATAGATTTATTCACCCATTTTATTTGACGTACGTCATAAAAATTACGTGGGTGATTCACGCGGCACTGTCGGCATCCGTCGCACAGTGCCGCCATTCGTCAAGCGAAACCGGGGAGTTTTCGCGCTGATGGATACGCCAGCGCGCCGCTCTTCCTGCGCGTTCGCGTGAAGATGTGAAGATTTTCACGAGTAAATGCCGTAAGCCTTGTTCCCGTGAAGGAGCAGGGGCGGGCGGCATCGTCTTCAAAAAAAACCTGCCTGCCGTGCCGTCCGGTCTTTTCATGGAGATTTACCGATGAACCGCATTTACCGTCTGGTTTTCAATCGCGCCCTCGGGGTAATGCAGGTTGCTTCGGAGGTCGCCCAGAATCCTGGCGGAAGTGCGATTACCGCGAAGCGGCCACCGCGATTGCGGGCACATCAGCTGGCGGTCGCATTGGCGGCCACATTGGCCAGCGGTTCGGCATTCGCGGCGTGCACCGGTACCACCACCGTCAACTGCGACAGTTCCACCAACATCAACAACTACAGCAATGCGACCAACGGCCTCACGCTGAACATTGCCGCGGGTGCGTTGCTGCGTACGCCGCCGATCGTGGGTGGCGGCAACGCAGCGACGCTGAGCGGCGACAACGTGACGGTCAACAACAGTGGCACGATCGATCCGAGCTCGATCCTGCTCGCGTCGCCCGGCCTGGTAGTCGGCAATGGTCTGGCTAACAACAGCGCGATCGTCGTCAACAACAATTCCGGCGGACAGATCAAGGGCGTCGTCAACATCGCATCGCTGCTGGGTTTCGGTGGCCAAGCGCTGGTGGCACAGAATGTCAACGGCACCACCACCATCGACAATGCCGGCCTGATCAGTACGTCGTTGATCGGCGCAGGCAGCGTTTCCGACGCGACCACGGTGGTGACCTATGGTGGTGCAGCAGCCAATGTGACCAACACAGGCACCATCGACGGGCGCGTCGGCCTGGGGGCTTCTGGCGGTAATACGTTCCTCAATGCGGGGGCGGTCAGTGGCAGCGTTCACCTGGGTGATTCAACCGGCGGCAATACCTTCACCGCAGTGTCGGGTTCCAGTGTTGTGACCGGTGGCGGCAGTGCCCTTGCCGGTGTGATTACCGGTGTCACCGGGGTGAAGGTTGCGGCTGCAGGATCGGTCGACGCCGGTACCGGCAGTGGTGCCGCCAACAACACGCTGGTGTTGCAGAACGTCGTCAGCGGTCCGGGGTCCGGCACTGGCGGTGCAGTGACCACGCTGGGCTGGAGCCAGTACCTCAACTTCCGGAAGCTCACCGTCAACAGCGGCACCTGGAACCTGCAGGGCGCATGGAACGGAACTGGGCCGACGACGCTCAATGATGGCCTGGTCAATTTCAACGATGCCGTTTCCTTCGGCACAGGGGTGTTCACCGCCAACGGCGGCGCCATCGCCTCCTCTACGGCCGGTCTGAACCTGGCAAACGCTTTCAGCCTCGGTGGCAATCTTTCCTTGGCGGGGACCAACGCGTTCGGCCTGGGCGGCGTGCTGTCCGGTACCGGCGGGCTGACGGTCAACAACACCGGCATCGTCACCCTGGGCGGCGCGAACCTGTTCAGTGGCGGCGTCAACCTCAATGCCGGCGGCCTGGTTCTGGGCAATGCCGGTGCGCTCGGCAGCGGCAACCTCACCGTCGGTGGCAGCGCCTCACTGGATACGACGGCCGGCTTCAACCTGGCCAACAATCTGGTGATCAACGGTGGCGGCGCGCTGAACCTGCTGGGCAGCAATGCATTGTCATTGAGCGGCTCGATCTCCGGTGCCGGCAATCTGACCAAGAACGGTGCCGGCACCCTGACCTTGAACGGCGCCAACTCGCTGACCGGCAATTTCAACCTGGCCGGAGGCGCGTTGGCACTGGGCGCAGGCGGCAGCCTGTCGCCCACCGGCGCGATCACGGTCGGCGTCGGCACCAGCCTTGACCTGTCTGCAGCGGGCAACCAGACCATCGGTTCGCTGGCCGGGCTCGGTGGTTCGGTCAACCTTGGCAGCCGCACGCTCACGCTCGGCGGGCTGGGCAATACCAGCTACAGCGGCACGTTCGCGGCAGGCACGGGTGGCTTGGTCAAGCTGGGCACTGGCGTGCAGACCCTGTCGGGCGTCAACAACCTCAGTGGCGGCGTGGCGCTCAACGCAGGTGGCCTGCTGCTGGGCAACGCGGCTGCGCTGGGCAGCGGTGCGCTCAGCGTCGGCGGCAACGTGACGCTGGATGGCACCACGGGCGCGCTTGCGCTCGCCAACACGGTCAATCTGGGGGCGGGCAGCATCCTCAACCTGCCCGGCAACCAGGCGCTGACGTTCAATGGCGTGATCGGTGGGACCGGCAGCCTGGTCAAGAATGGTGCGACCACCCTGACCCTCAACAATGCCAACACCTTCAGTGGTGGGCTGTCACTCACTGCCGGTGGCCTGGTGCTCGGCAATGGCGGTGCGCTCGGAACCGGTGCGCTGAACGTCGGCGGTGCGGTGACGCTGGATGCAGGGTCTGCGCTGAGCGTGGGCAATGGCATCAACCTTGGCGTGGGCGGACTGCTGAATGTGCTGGGCAGCAACGCGCTGACGCTGGGCGGTGCCATCGGCGGCACCGGCAGCCTGATCAAGAACGGAGCAGCCACGCTGACCCTGGGTGGTGCGAATACCTTCACCGGTGGCCTGGCGATCAACGCCGGCAAGGTGGCAGTGGGTAGTGGCGGAAGCCTGGCCGCCGGCGGTGCGGTCAGCCTGGCTGGCATCGGCGCGGACCTGGATATCTCGGCCGGAGGCAACCAGACCATCGGCGCGTTGTCCGGCATTGCGGGCAGCACCGTGACGCTGGGCGGTAGCACGCTGACCTTCGGTGATGCCACCAACCAGACGTTCGCAGGAGTGATCGGTGGCACCGGCGGCCTGGTCAAGCAGGGAATCGGCACGCAGACGTTGAGCGGCGCCAATACGTTCAGTGGTGGTCTGAACCTGGCCGCGGGCGGCCTGCTGCTGGGCAACAGCAGTGCAATCGGCAGTGGCGCGTTGACCGTCAGCGGAAACGGCACGCTCGATGGTTCCGCGGCACTGAACCTCGGCAACGCCATCAACCTGGGTGCGGCGCTGACCCTGCCGGGCAGCCAGAACCTCACGTTGGGCGGCAACATCACCGGCACCGGCAGCCTGACCAAGAACGGTGCCTCGCTGCTGACCTTGAATGGCACCAACACCTTCAGTGGTGGCCTGACGCTCAACGCCGGCAGCCTGCTGCTCGGCAACAGTGGCGCACTTGGCAGTGGCGTGTTGAATGTGGGAGGCAGCGCGACGCTGGACGGCAGCGCTGCGCTGAACCTGGCCAACAACGTGACCCTCGGCAGCGGGGCGGTGTTGTCACTGCTGGGTTCGCAGGCGATCACGCTCGGCGGGGTGTTGTCCGGTGCGGGCGGCCTGGTCAAGAACGGTGCCAGCACGCTCACCCTCAACGGTGCCAACACCTTCGCCGGTGGCCTGACGCTCAATGGCGGCGGCCTGATGCTGGGCAATGCCGGCGCGCTCGGGAGCGGCCTGCTCGGCGTGGGCGCGAATGCCACGCTGGACAGCTCGGTGGCCTTGAACCTGGCCAATGCGATCGATCTCGATGCCGGCGCGCAGTTGAGCCTGATCAGCAACCAGAACACGGCCCTGGGCGGTCTGATCACGGGCACCGGCGGCCTGATCAAGACCGGTACCGGCGTGCTCTCGTTGAACAACAGCAATCTCTTCAGCGGTGGCCTCGCATTGAATGCAGGTGGCCTGTCGGTCGGCGCCAACGGCGCGCTCGGCACGGGGGCGTTGAACATCGGCGGCAACGTTTCGCTGGATGCCGGCGCTGCGGTGACGTTGGCCAATGCAGTGAACCTGGGGGCCAACACGCTGACCCTGCCGGGCAGCAACAACCTGACACTGACCGGTGTGGTGGGCGGGACCGGTGGCCTGGTCAAGAACGGTGCCTCGACGCTGACGCTGTCCGGAGCCAATACCTTCCTGGGCGGTGCCACGGTCAACGCCGGTACGCTCGCACTCGGTGCCGGCGGCAGCCTCGCCGCAGGCGGCGCCGTGGATCTTGCCGGTGCGGGTGCAACCCTGGATATCTCCGCGGCGGGCGCCAACCAGACCATCGGCGCGTTGAACGGCGTGGCCGGCAGCCAGGTCGCGCTGGGTACGCAGTCACTCACCTTCGGCGGCGCCAGCAATGGCAGCTTTGCCGGCGTGATCGATGGCAGTGGCGGGCTGGTCAAGACCGGCACCGGCGTACAGACGCTGTCCGGCGCGAATACCTTCGGCGGCGGTGTCGCACTGAATGCCGGTGGCCTGGTTCTTGGCAACGCGGGCGCGCTGGGAACCGGGGCGCTGGCGATTGGAGGCACCACCACGCTGGACAACACGGTGGCGGTCAACCTGGCCAATGCAGTGAACTTCGGCAACGGCACGCAGCTGACGCTGGGCGGCAGCAATGACGTCACCCTGGGCGGCGTCGTGGCGGGCAACGGCAGCCTGGTCAAGAACGGTACCGGCCTGCTCACGCTCAACAACACCAATACCTTCGCAGGTGGCCTGACCTTGAACGGTGGCGGGCTGGTGGTCGGCGCCAACGGCGCACTGGGCAGTGGCGCGCTGGCGGTGAATGCCAGCACCTCGCTGGATGCAGGTGCCGGCGTAAGCCTGGGCAATGCGATCAACCTGGCCTCGGGTGTTGCGTTGACCCTGCCGGGCAGCAACACGCTGACGTTGTCGGGGGTGATCGATGGCAATGGCAGCCTGGTCAAGAACGGTGCCACCACGCTGACGCTGTCTGCTGCCAACACCTATACCGGCGGTACCACCATCAATGACGGCACGCTGGCACTGGGCCTGGGCGGCAGCCTTGCCGCGGCGGGGGATGTCACCCTGGGCAACGCCGGCGCCGCTTTCGATATCTCCGGCGCGAGCGGCAGCCAGACCATCGGCGCGCTCAATGGTGTGGGTGGAACCACGCTGGCGCTGGGTGGCAATTCGCTGACCTTCGGCACCGCCAGCAACGCCGCCTTCGGTGGCGTCATCAGTGGCAGCGGCGGCCTGGTGAAGGTGGGTGCGGGCGTACAGACCCTGTCCGGCGCCAACACCTTCGGTGGCGGCGTGACACTCAATGCCGGTGGCCTGGTACTGGGCAACGACGCCGCGGTGGGTACCGGTGCGCTCACTGTCGGCGGTGCGTCGACGCTGGATACCACCGGGCTGGCCACGCTGGCCAACAACATCGCGCTCAATGCCGGGCTGACCGTGCTCGGTACCAACGCATTGACCCTCAATGGCGTTCTGTCCGGTGCGGGCAGCCTGACCAAGGAGGGCGGCGCGACGCTGACCTTGAACGGCGCCAACACCTACACCGGTGGCACCAACATCAACGCCGGTACGCTGGCGCTGGGTGCCAATGCCAGCCTGTCGGCAACCGGCACGGTCAACCTCGCCACCGGCGCCACGCTGGATCTGTCTGCGGGCAACGGCACGCAGCAGTTCGGCACCCTGATCGGCAACGGCACGATCAACCTCGGCGCCAATGCGATCGAGGTGGGTGGGGCGACCAATGGCACCTTCAGCGGCTCGATCACCGGTACCGGTGGCCTGACCAAGGTCGGTGCCGGCACTGAAACCCTGACCGGAACCAATACCTACACCGGCGGCACGCTGATCAATGCCGGCACGCTGGCGATCGGGCCGGGTGGCAGCCTGTCCGCGACCGGTGCGGTGACGCTTGCTGCAGCGGGGACCGGCTTCGACATCTCGACATCCGGCGCCGACCAGACCATTGGTTCGCTGGCCGGGGTAGCTGGCTCCAGCGTGAGCCTGGGCGCGCAGTCGCTGATCCTCGGTGGGGTGGCCAACAGCGTGTTCGACGGTGCGATTTCCGGCACCGGCGGCCTGGTCAAGAATGGGGCCGGCGTCCTGACCCTGGGTGGCGCCAATCTGTTCAGTGGCGGCGTCGCACTCAACGGCGGTGGCCTGGTGGTCGGCAACAACGCTGCGCTCGGCAGCGGCGCGCTGACCGTGGGCGGCAACGCGACGCTGGATGCATCGACAGGCGTCAACCTGGCCAACAACATCGGGCTTGCCGCGGGTGCCAATCTGGATCTGCTGGGCAGCAACGCGCTGACGCTGGGCGGTGTGATTTCCGGTACCGGCGGCCTGATCAAGAACGGTGCGGCGACCGTGACCCTGACCGGTGCGAATACCTACACCGGAGGCACCACCATCAACAGCGGCACGCTGGCCATCGGTGCTGGTGGCAGCCTGGCGTCGACCGGCGCGGTGAACCTGGCAGGTACCGGTACCCTCGATATCTCTGCGGGCAACCAGACCATCGGTTCGCTGGCCGGCGTGGCAGGCAGCACGGTGGCACTCGGTGGCAGCACGCTGAGCCTGGGCGGCACGGTGGACAGCACCTTCAACGGCGCGATCAGCGGCAACGGTGGCCTGATCAAGAACGGCGCCGGCGTGCAGACGCTCAATGGCGCGAGCACCTTCAGTGGTGGCGTAACGCTCAATGCCGGCGGTCTGGTGCTCGGCAACGACAATGCGCTGGGCACCGGTGCGCTGACCGTTGGCGGCGCGGCCACGCTTGATTCGAACACGGCGCTCACGTTCGGCAACAACGTCATCCTCAACAGCGGGCTGACCGTACTGGGCAGCAACAATCTCACCTTCAACGGCAACCTGAGTGGCGCCGGCTCGCTGACCAAGGAAGGCGCCGCGACGCTGACCCTGAACGGCACCAACAGCTACACCGGCGGTACCTTCATCAATGCCGGTACGCTGGCGCTGGGCGCAGGCGCGAGCCTGCATGCCGGTGGCGTCGTCAACCTGGCCTCGGGCGCGACCTTCGATCTGTCGGCCGGCAACGGCACGCAGACCTTCGGCACCCTGATCGGCAACGGCACGGTGAACCTGGGCGCCAATACGCTGACGATCGGTGATGCCAGCAACGGCACGTTCAGTGGCTCGATCGGCGGCACCGGCGGCCTGGTCAAGGAAGGCAGCGGCACCGAGACCCTGACCGGCACCAACACCTTCACCGGTGGCACCACCATCAATGCCGGCACGCTGGCGATCGGCGCGGGCGGCAGCCTGGCCGCGACCGGCGCGGTGACCCTGGCCAATGCCGGTACCGCCTTCGACATCAGTGCAGGGGGCGCGCAGTCCATCGGCTCGCTGGCCGGCGTGGCCGGAAGCACGGTGTCGCTGGGTGGCAGCACGCTGACCCTCGGTGGCGTGGGCAACACCACGTTCGCCGGTGACATCACCGGTACCGGCGGCCTGGTCAAGAACGGTGCCGGCGTGCAGACGCTGAGCGGCAACAATACCTTCAGCGGTGGCGTGGCGCTCAACGCCGGTGGCCTTGCCCTGGGCAACAACAACGCGCTGGGAACCGGCACGCTGACGGTGGGCGGAAACGCCACGCTGGACGGCACCACGGCATTGACCCTGGCCAATGGCGTACAACTGGCCAGCGGCACGCTGACCTTGCCTGGCAGCAACGCGCTGACCTTGAATGGTGCGATCGGCGGTGCCGGTGGCCTGCTGAAGGACGGTGCCTCGACGGTCACCCTGGGCGGTGCCAGCACGTATACCGGCACCACCACCATCAACAGCGGCACGCTGGCGGTGGCCGCCGGTGGCAGCCTGTCCGGTGCCAGCACGGTCAACCTGGCCGGTACCGGGACACTGGATATCAGCGCCGGCGGCAACCAGAGCATCGGTGGCCTGGCCGGCGTGACCGGGTCCAGTGTGCTGCTGGGGGGCGCAACCCTGAGCACCGGCGGCAACAACGGCAACACCACGTTCGGCGGTGTGCTCAGTGGTACCGGTGGCCTGGTGCAGGGCGGTACCGGCACGCTTACCCTGACCGGCAGCAATACCTACACCGGTGGCACCACCATCAATGGCGGCAGCACGCTGCAGATCGGCGATGGCGGCACCACCGGGTCGGTACTGGGTGACATCACCAACAATGGCAGCCTGGTCTACAACCTCGGCACCACCGCAAACGTGGGTGGCGTGGTCAGCGGCAGCGGCGGCCTGACCCAGGCCGGCAGCGGCACGCTGGTGCTGACCGGCAACAACACCTACACCGGCGGTACCACCATCAATACCGGTGGCACGCTGCAGGTCGGCAATGGCGGTGCGACCGGTTCGATCGTCGGTGACATCAGCAACAACGGCGCACTGGTATCCAACGTCGCCGGCAACACCACGCTGGGCGGCACCATCAGTGGCAGTGGCGGCCTGACCCAGGCCGGCAGCGGCACGCTGACCCTGACCGGCAACAACACCTACACCGGCGGCACCACCATCAATACCGGTGGCACGCTGCAGGTGGGCAACGGCGGTGCGACCGGTGCGATCACCGGCAACGTCGCCAACAACGGCAGCCTGGTGTTCGACGTGGCGGGCAACACCACCGTCGGCGGTGCGATCAGTGGCAGTGGCGGCCTGACCCAGGCCGGCAGTGGCGTGCTGACCCTGGTCGGCAACAACACCTACAGCGGCGGCACCATCATCAATGCGGGCGGTACGCTGCAGGTCGGCAACGGTGGTGCCAGCGGTGCGATCACTGGTGATATCACCAACAATGGCGCACTGATCTCCAACGTTGCAGGCAACACCCTGCTGGGCGGCACTATCAGCGGCAGCGGTGGCCTGACCCAGGCGGGCAGCGGCACGCTGGTACTGACCGGCACCAATACCTATACCGGCGGTACCACCATCAATACCGGTGGCACGCTGCAGCTGGGTAACGGCGGAGCAACGGGTTCCATCGTCGGTGACATCACCAACAATGGCTCGCTGGTGTCCGGCGTGGCCGGCAACACCACGCTGGGCGGCACCATCACCGGCAGCGGTGGCCTGACCCAGGCTGGCAGCGGCACGCTGACCCTGACCGGCAACAACACCTATACCGGCCCGACCACCATCAACGCCGGTGGCACGCTGCAGGTGGGCAATGGTGGCGCTACCGGTGCGATCGGCGGCAGCGTCACCAACAACGGCAGCCTGGTATTCAACGTGGGTGGAAACACCACCGTTGGCGGTGCCATCAGCGGCAGCGGCGGCCTGACCCAGGCCGGCAGTGGCACGGTGACCCTGACCGGCAACAACACCTATACCGGCGGGACCACGATCAACGCGGGCGGCACGCTGCAGGTCGGCAACGGGGGCGCCAGCGGCGCGATCACCGGCAACGTCACCAACAATGGCAGCCTGGTGCTCAACGTCGGCGGCAACACCACCGTCGGCGGCACCATCAGCGGCAGCGGCGGCCTGACCCAGGCCGGCAGCGGCACCGTCACCCTCACCGGCAACAACACCTATACCGGTGGCACCACCATCAATGCCGGTGGCACCGTGCAGGTTGGCAATGGCGGCGCCAGCGGATCGATCACCGGCAACATCACCAACAACGGCGGCCTGGTCATCAACACCGGGGGCACCACGACACTGGGTGGCAGCATCAGTGGCGGTGGCAGCATCGTGCAGGCCGGCCCGGGCGGCCTGAACCTTGGTGGCAACAGCGGCGGCTTCAGCGGCACCGGCCAGGTCACCGGCGGTGGCCTCAATGTCACCGGCACCATCGGTGGCCAGTGGACCATCGGCAGCGGCACCGGCTTGTCCGGCACCGGCACCATCGGCGGTACCGGTGGTGGCGTGACCGTATCCAGCGGCGGTGTGCTGTCGCCGGGCAATGGCCCGGGCAACGGCAGTGGCACCGGCAATGGCGTCGGTACGATCACCATCGGTGGCAACCTGACCCTGTCGCCGGGCAGTACGCTGGGTATCGATCTGGGCGCCACGGGCAGCGACACGGTGCAGGTGGGAGGCAACGCCAACGTGGGCGGCAGCACCGTGCAGGTGAACACCATTTCGCCGAGCACCAGCTACCAGCAGGGCCAGCAGTACACGGTGGTCAATGCGGGTGGCGGTGTCAGCGGCCAGTTCGCCGCGGCGACCACGCCGTCGGCCTTCCTGACCATTACCCCGGTCTACACCGCGAACACCGCGAACCTGAAGATCGATGTGGCGCAGACCGCAGCCTTCACCACCGTGGCGAAGACGCGCAACCAGTACAACACGGCTGCGGCGCTGGACAGCCTGCCGCAGAGTGGTCAGGCGCTGGGGCTGTACAACACGCTGCTGATGTATGACGCCGGCACTGCGCGCAGCGCGTTCGACCAGCTCTCCGGCGAAGTGCATGCGGCCAGCCGTGCGGTGCTGCTGTATGACAACTACCTGGAAGAAGGCATCCGCCAGCGCCTGGGCAGCGAGTTGCCCACCGTGCGTGGCGAGCGCGCTTCGGCGTGGCTGGCCGGCAGCGGCAAGGTGTTCAAGCAGGATGGCGATGGCAATGGCGACGAGATCCGCTCCAACCGCAACGCGGTGATGGCCGGCGTGGACTGGCAGCTGGGTGAGCACGTGGTGCTGGGTGCGGCCGCAGGCAGCGAGCGGCTGGATACACGCCTGTACGATCGCGACTCGCGGGCCCGCCTGCGCGGTACCACCTTCGGCCTGTACGCACAGGGCGAGTGGAACAACGGCTTGGCAGTGGGCGGCAGTGTGTCGCGCGGTGATTACCGCACGCGCACCACCCGTGAGGTGCCGCTGCTGGGCCAGACCCTGCACAGCCGCCAGGATTCGGATGTGACCATCGCCCAGGTGGAAGGCAGCTGGACCTGGACCCACGGCAGGACCCAACTGCAGCCGTACGTGCAGTTCACCAGGCACTGGGTCGACAGCGATCGTGCGACGGAGCAGGGCGGCAGCGCTGCGCTGGTACTGGAAGGCGGCAAGGACACGCTCAATGTCAGCACCGTGGGCGTGCGCGGCCGCTGGGACGTGGGCAGCGGCGAGCGTTTCCCGGCACAGCTGACCGTCGGCCTGGGGTGGCAGCACGCCTCCGGTGACACCGACGTGGCCAGCCGCAACCGCTTCGCGGTGGGGGGCGATGCCTTCGACGTCTACAGCGCAGTGATGGCACGCAATGCGCTGGTCAGCCAGGTGGGCGTGGCGGTCGGGTTGGGCCGCAACAGCCAGCTGTCGATGTTCGTGCAGGGCCAGCACGGCGATGGTCGCCGCGATGTCGGCGGGCAGATCAACCTGCGCGTGGGCTTCTGAGGGGAGTAGGCCGGCAATGGGTTCACGCACGCCGTGGATCCGGGGCGGGGCGGAGGGCTACACCCTCCGCTTCATTTCCACGGCGTCGATCCCGGCGCCGTGGCCATCGGGCACCACCCGTGTCACGTGGAAGCCGAGGCCGGCATAGAAGCCTTGCGTGTGCTGGCTGGTGCTGAGCGTGATGTGCGTGATCGAGGAGTCCGCTTCGGCCTGGCGCAGGCGTGCCAGCGTCAGTTCGCGGCCGATGCCCTGCCGGTGCAGCGCGCGCTGCACCATGCCCCAGCAGAAGCCGGCGCTGCCATCGCCACGGCGTGTGATGCCGCCGCAGGCGATGACACTGCCGTCGCGCTCGATGATCTGGAAGGCGCAGTCCACCGCCTGCACGAGCAGGAAGCCTTCGAAATCGCTGCGTTCTTCCGGCGCGAAGTACGTGGGCACGTTGCTGTCGAAGATCGACAGGCAGGCGCTGGCATCCGTGGGGCGGTAGAGGCGGAATTTCATGCGACCACGATAGTCGATCGGCAGTGGATCCACGCCACGCGCGGATTCAGGGGTGACACGCCATGCGTGTCTTCCCTCAGGCCGAAATGCCCGCCAGTGCGGCGTACATCACCACGAAGGTCACCAGGAACAGGTACACGCCGCCGATGGCGAGGTAGCGCAGTACGGTGAACGCCTTGCTGCCGCCATACACGCGCTGCTGCATCCACAGCAGGTACACCGGAACCGCCAGCCACAGCAGGGCATACAGCCATTGGCTGAGCGTGGCAATCGCCGGTGATGCGAAGGCGTTGCCGATGCCGGCGACGAGGAACGTTGCCAGCAGCACCATCATCAGCCAGCTGTGGCTGTAGAGGGCGATCACCAGGTGCTCCAGATAGCCCATCGGTCGCCGGAGGTAGGCGATGCGCAGTACCAGTGCGAACACCGGCATCAGGAAGAACAGGGCGCCCGGCAGTGCGGTGAGGATCGCCTGCATGTAGAGGTCGGCCTTGCCACCCATGCGCTTGATGTTGGTGTTGCCGTTCTGCAGGCGCTTGTTGAGCCATCGGTTGGCGAACTGCGGCCAACCATCGAGGACGATGGGATTGCTGTCCGCATCCCAGGGTTTGCCGTTGACCGTGTGATCGAAGAAGGTGCCGTATCCGGCTGTGGCGGTTTCAGCAGGGGCGACGGCGCGGGTGCCATCGAGCTCCGCCTTGCGCTGTGCGGCGGCGGCATTCACCGCTGCTCTCGCCACGGTGAAGCCGGCGTTGCCGGTGGTGGGGGAGCTGGTCTGCTGTTGGTCGATCAGCGCCAGCTGTTGTGCGCGTGCGGCTTCGACCTGTTCCACGGTGGTGGCCTTGGCGTACACCGAGTCGCGCCCACCGCCCACACCGAAATCGTCGACGTGTACGAACAGCTTGCCGACGAAGAAGGTGAACAGCGTGAGGATGACGAACAGCCGCAGTGGCTGTACGTATCCCACCCGGCGGCCCCTGAGGTAGTTCAGCGCGATGCGGCCGGGCACCCAGAGGTCGCGCAGCGTGCGGAAGATGCGCCCGTCCAGGTGCCAGAAGGATTCGAACACTTCCTCGATGGCGTGGCCGACATGCTTGAGCGGGTTGTGCGCCGATTGCCCGCAACGATGGCAGTAGTGGCCATGCAGGGCGGTGTCGCAGTTCTCGCAGGCGGCGTGAGCGTGGTCGGTCGAGCTCATGGGCGATGGGGCGGCGTTGGATGAAGGCGCCTACGATAGCGAATTTTCAGGTTTCGTTCAGTTTTGTTTGAGGCAGTGTAGGTGCGGGTGGGAGGCCTACGAAATGCATCCACGCATGGCGTGGATCTACTGACGCATCTGGAGGAACAAGCCCCTCTGTTGAGGGGCTGCCCCGACAGGGGCGGGGAGAGGCAGGCAAAGGGAGGGGCCCAAAGGTTGCGCAGCAACGTTTGGGGCGAAGCGCGCGCAGCGCACTTAGCATCCCGCGCCAGATAACTGAAAAGGGCTGCCCTTTCGGGCAGCCCTTTTCAGTTATCTGGCGGAGAGAGGGGGATTGTCGGGTGCATCCATGCACCCGATCCCGGCGCGCGCTGCGCACCGGGACCCGCCTGCGGCGGTCCGGTTCTGCTCCTGTAGAACCGTCGAACCCCGGCGGGGCTTCTCTCGCCCGATGCTCTCCGCCAGACAAATAAAAAAGCCGCCCACTGGGCGGCTTCTTCATTTATCTGGCGGAGAGAGGGGGATTCGAACCCCCGAAGCGCGGTTTAGACGCTTACACACTTTCCAGGCGTGCTCCTTCAACCACTCGGACACCTCTCCGGATCCCTGCCATCGGCAAACGCCTCAGCAGGGGCGCAGATTCTAGCGGGCCACGCGGCACTTCACAAGCACCCCGGCCAGGAACCGGCGAAGGGCGTGCCGGGGGCGAGGGGGCTGGACAGGCATGGCACAATGGAACATCCGATGGAAGACGGTGGCCTGATGTCCTATCT
>Ga0228674_1001470_pt1 | contig 13982 bp, 5 predicted proteins | sample 1D_rmetaG_FD_189054 | JGI IMG/M metagenome (GOLD analysis project Ga0228674, IMG submission 189054) | Seawater microbial communities from Monterey Bay, California, United States - 1D_r | ecosystem: Environmental > Aquatic > Marine > Coastal | place: USA: California | collected 2016-09-26
AGGCATCTTTTTTCAGGAAAAATAATTACCTGCTTCGACAAAATTTCTTCACTCAGTTTTTATTGAGTAAGCGATATATAAATTAGGGGACGCAACCCTAAATAGGGTTGCGTCCCCTAATTTATTCCTGAAAATACACTCTTTTTACTCGTGGACTAATGCTAGTCAAAGCTTCATATGGAATGGTGTCCATTTGTCTTGAAAACTCCTTGATGGAATGGTTTTGATCGAATATAATCACTTCATCACCTTCAGTACAGTTTATCTCTGTAACGTCGACCATGGTCATATCCATGCAAACTTTACCAATCACTGAAGCAGCCTGGTTATTAATATATACAATGCCTTTTCCATCGCTAAGCGATCTTCTAAATCCATCGGCATAACCAATTGGGAGTATAGCGATTTTTAGATCTGATGAACCAATATTGTTTCCTCCATAGCCAATATTTGATTCTGATTTTACCCATTTAATTTGGCTAATACTTGTTTTAAGAGAACTAACTTCGGTTAAGTTTCGCTGATCAGATTTTTTATAGCAAATTCCGTAAAGACCTATTCCAAGTCTTACCATATCCATTTGATATTCTGGAAATCGTAAAATACCGTTGGTATTTAAAATGTGTTGATCAATGGAGTAATCGAAAGCTCCTCGAAAATCATCACTCATTGATTTAAATGTACTGATCTGATTAAGGGTGAATTCATTCTTGTTTTCATCATCACTTGCTGATAAATGAGAGAAAATAGATTGAACTTTTATTTGGTTCTGATCGATTAAAACGTTCTTAGCTTCATTCAAGTCTTTTTGATTGAAACCCAGACGATGCATTCCTGTTTCTAATTCAATGTGAATAGGGAAGTGCTTGGTGTCGGAGTTCATGTCAAGTGCCTGCTTGAATGATTTCAATCCTTTCAAATTAAAAATTACCGGGGAAAGGTGGTTTTTAATCATCATCTCAAAAGCACTTGGCTCAGCATTCATTACCAAAATAGGTAGGGTAATACCGGCTTTTCGAAGAGCTAAACCTTCATCAGCATAAGCAACTCCTAACGAGTCAACTTTTTGGTATTGTAAGATGGATGCAATTTCATCGCTACCACTTCCGTAAGAAAAAGCTTTTACCATTGCCATCACCTTTGTAGAAGGCTTCAGTTTGGATTTAAAGTAGTTCAGGTTGTCAACGAGGTGTTTGATGTTGATTTCCATCACCGTTTGGTGAGCTTTCTCTTGTAAGGCTTGGTTAATTATTTCCAGTTGATGATTAAAACTTCCATTAATTAAAATAGCCGCGTTATTGAACTGATCTTTATTGTGCTTATCGATAAATTCTGATACTGAATTGAAGTGGATTCCTTCTTTCGAACTACCACCAATTGTAATAATCTGATCTAGCTTTTTGGATAGATCGGAGGTTTTCAAGGTTTCCTCTGCATCTTGAATTAGAATGTATTTTGAATATCCTTTTTGTTGCTTCAAAAAGTCAACGGAGATATTCAAACTCTCTTCATCTTTTAAATAAGGATCATGAATAATCAAACTATCATTAATCCCGTGCTTCATTTGCAGTCTTAAGGCAATTGGTTTCAGTTCAGCTAGTCGCTTGGAGATTATTTCCAAGGGATAATCTAAATGAAGCAAGAAGACAACGCAATGCAAGGCATTTTCAATGGAATATTTATCAATGAATGGAATCACTAATGGACTCGTTTCTCCCAAATACTGAACGGTAACAATCGTTTTTTCTTTCTCTTTTTCCTGACTAATAATTTTTAAATAGTCATTAGCTCTTTGTCCCCAACTCAAAAGTTGTTTGTCTGAAAACTTGGATTGAATAGCTTCGTTATACTCTTTCACTTCGGAAGAGTAGATGATGCTAGAAGCGTGATTAAATAAGTTTAGTTTTTCATCGAGGATTTCTCCAAATGAATCAAAGTTTTCTTGATGAGCACTACCTATATTGGATAGAATACCGACGTCACATTTAAGGACGTCACTGAGCCTTGCCATTTCCTTTCTTTTGGAAATACCGGCTTCAAATATTCCGAGATTGTGATAAGGCTTGATTTGTAAAACACTTAATGGCAGACCAACTTGAGAGTTATAACTCTTTGGAGATCGAACGATGTGAAAATCACTTTGAAGTAATTGAAATAACCATTCTTTAATGATCGTTTTTCCAAAACTACCTGTCACCCCAACAATCGGCATATCGAATTGATCGCGATGTAACTTGGCAATGTTTTGAAAAGCAAGTAAAGAGTTATCAGTTTGTAAAAAACTAGCGTCAGGAAATGAATCTATTGATACCTCTTCGTCAATTAAAAAGCTTCTGTATCCTTCTTTGTATAATTCAGAGATATAATCATGAGCATTATGTCTTTCACCCTTTAAGCAAACAAATAATGCCTCTTGTGGGTTTGCTTTTTTTCTCGAATCTAAAACGAAATGATTAATCTGCTTTCCTTCCTGATTTCCCTTAAGTGGGATATTCAAATGTATAGCTAAATCCAATATGTTAAGGCTTTCTAACATTAGCTACCCAGTTTTTTATAGCACATCCTGCACAGCGGTTCATAGGTATCAGTCTCACCTAAAAGAACAAGTTGTTGCTTATCATCTTTACATGACGTGAACTGAGCTAGGTCTCCACATTCCACACAAATCGCATGAAGTTTAGTGATGAAATCTGCTTTAGATAATAGGGTTGGCATTGAACCGAAAGGATTACCGTCAGAGTCTAAGTTTAGACCTGCAATGATCACTCTGGTCCCTCTATCTGCTAAAAATTCACATACTTCAATAATTCCTTCATCGAAAAATTGAGCTTCATCAATCCCTACAACTTGCGTATTATTGGCTAAAGTTAAAATGCTTTTCGCGCTCTCAACGGGTATAGAATCTATGCTTGTTGAACTATGAGAAACAACCTTTGTTTCATGGTATCGGGTATCGACTTTAGGCTTAAAGATCTTTGTTTTCAGCTTTGCAAAACGAGCTCTCTCGATTCTACGGATTAATTCTTCTGTTTTACCAGAAAACATGCTACCGCAAACCACCTCAATGCTTCCTTTGTTTTTTCCGTTTTGCTGTTCAATAAACATGCCCGATTTACCGTTTTATAATTTGTAAATTTAACCATCCGAAAGGCTTAATACAATACACTATGCAGATTGAAGATTTATGGACGTCATTTGAAAATGCAGTTCAAGATTTAAACGACAAGACTAAAAGATTCTCAAGAAAAGGACTAGAAGAAATTAAAGGCCTTAGTAATGATGCTAGTGAAGTATTAAAGTTATTGCACCAACTGGAGTGGTTGGAGAGTAATAAAATGGAATGGAATGGGGAAGAAGTAAAGGAAGAAGAACCTGTTGCTGCAAGCCAAGTAATGTTGGAAGAAGAGGAAGATATCCTTGCTGATGAGGAGGTGATTGACGCCATCAAGGAGATTGAACAACAAATGGAGGAGAGCATTAAATTGGCCGCGCCATCGGTTAATGTTCCTACACAAAGTTTAGCGGATAAATTGAGTCAAAGCAAAGTGCATGATTTGACAAAAGCTTTCGGTATAAGCGAGAAGTTTTTATTCATGAACGAATTATTCGAGGGGGATTCTGATAATTATAAAAGGGCATTAAATACGCTGAATAATTTTTCATCCTGGGATGATGCAGAACAAGAGCTATTAAAGCTTTCTGAAAAATATACTTGGGATCAAGAAAGCGAATTTGTGAATCGTTTCATGACCATGGTAGAAAGAAGGTATGCTTAAGTTTCTGTTGATTTTTCTTCTTGGAGTTTCTGTTCTTAAAGCTCAGAGTTTAGATAAAGCCCGTTCGATTATTGATACCCTATGTTCTCAGGAAATGTTTGGGAGGGGCTACACAAAAGAGGGGCATCAAAAAGCAGCAAATTATATTTCATCAGCATTTGAAAGTAGAGGCTTAAAGTCTTTTGGTTCAAATTACCAACAAACGTTTCCATTAAAGGTCAATACCTTTCCAAATCCAATTTCATTCAGATTAGACCAAAAAGAGTTATCACTTGGTAAAGATTATATCATAGCACCGGCTTCTAAATCATTTAATGGAAAGCTAGAAGTTGAGCAATTGCCATTAAAGGCACTTAGATCAATTAAAAAGTTAAAGAAATTTCTTGCTAAGCATGCAGGACAAAAAGCTTTGCTAATTGATTTTAGAGAACTAAATAAGGAGGAAAGAAAATTGGCCTCACAACTCTCATCTTCTTTTGTAGGATATCCAGTGGTTTTGATGGTAGACAGTGTAAAGCTAACTGCAAGTATGAGTCAGTCGGAGTCTCGAATGACTGTATTTAAACTGAAAGTAGACAATGACTTTAGGATTCCTCAGGAGCTTGAGATCAAGGTGGAAAATAAGTTGAAGGACGTAGAAACAAGTAATGTTTTAGCTTATATAGAAGGAAATGAGTACCCAGATTCTTTTGTCGTTTTCAGTGCTCATTATGATCATCTTGGAGGTTATGGAGATAGTGTTTATTTCCCAGGAGCTAATGATAACGCTAGTGGTATAGCAATGCTTTTAGAATTAGCGGATGAATTTCAGAAAATGGATTCGCTGAAGTATAGTGTAGCTTTTATAGCTTTTGGTGGGGAAGAGGTTGGCTTGATAGGAAGTAAATACTACACAGAGAATCCATTGTTCCCTTTATCGTCTATTAAAGCGTTAATCAATACGGACATACTCGGAACGGGAGACGAAGGCATTAAAATGGTAAATGCCACAGAAAACATGAGTATTTATAACGCTTTTGTGAGTCTTAACGAAAAATTAAAACTACTTAAATATGTAGGTAAAAGAGGTCCTGCAGCAAACAGCGATCATTACTTCTTTAGCTTGAAAAATGTTCCAGCTGTCTTTATATATACCCTTGGAGGTGTATCTGCATATCACGATGTGTATGATATTCCATCTACTTTACCTCTCACAGCTTTTTTATCGATAAAAAAGCTCTTTTTATCTTACTTTTTGACCCTTTAATAGTGGGTTAAAACTGACAAAAGCGACTAAATTACCCTGTAAATTCCTGATATACAGTAGTGTTTGACTTTTTGAAACTTTGATTGTAACTTGCCCGTAATAACGCGTCTTAATAATTGTTAAAAAAGAGTTTATGAATCTACGTTTACCTACAACCTATCAACGTATGAGTAATTGGTTAAATTGTTGTCGCAGCATAATGCTTTCTACATTTATAGCATTAGTTGCGATTTTTTCTTTTTCATCCAATTTGAATGCGCAGTGTAATTCCATGTTCATGTTTGAAGTGGACACAATTGACACGCAAAAAGTAAATTTTACTGATCAGTCTTATTCAAGTATGAATCCGATTGTATCTTTTAGTTGGAACTTTGGAGATGGAAACTTCTCGGGAGAGCAGCATCCAGAACATACTTATCCTTCAGCTGGTACTTACCAAGCTTGTTTGGAAATTGTTTCTGTTGATACTTTATCAGGAGATAGCTGTGTTCATAGTACGTGTGATAATATTACCGTACAGGCTGGCCAAGATCCATGTGCAGGATTACAAGCAGTGGTACAATCAGTATCTCAAGTTTGTCAAGGAAGCGCAAGCGGTGAAGCTAGTGTTTTAGCTACAGGAGGAACACCTCCATATGTATATAACTGGAATGATCCACAACAAAGTACTTCGTCAACTGTTTCAGGTTTAGCATCTGGAAGTTATGTTGTTACTGTTACTGATGGTAATGGATGTTCTGCAACAGCAGAGGCAGTAGTAAATGAATACCATGCTTTATTTGGTTTTGATTTTGATGGATCTGATCCTAAATTAGTTCACTTCAATGACCAGTCTATCGTTGCGGCACCTGCAACTCTATATACATGGATCATTGATGGTACAATTCATACGGTATCGAATCCTTCTTATACATTCCCAACTGATGGAACATATAATGTGTGTCTTACAGTTGTTGGAGCAGATGGATGTGAAATGAATAAGTGTACGGACGTAGTTATTGATACACAAGGAGCTGGAGGCGCTTGTCAAGCAGCCTTTAATTTTACTCCAGATTCACAAGATTCCAAAAATATTTCTTTTCATAATCAGTCGAATATATCTCAACCAGGAACGTATTCTTGGGATTTTGGAAACGGATCTACTTCAACAGAAGAGAATCCTCAGTATACGTATACTGCAGAAGGTAATTACAATGTTTGTTTAGCGGTGATGGGTGCTGACGGATGTGCTGATACTATCTGTAGTAACGTATTTATTGAAAACCAAGGTGGAGGAGCAGGTAGTTGTTATGCTGATTATCACTTTAACGTAGATACAAACGATTATCATAATGTTGAATTTACTGATAACTCTAATGGAGGTTCAGGACCAGTAGTTGCTTGGACTTGGGAATTCGGAGATGGTTCAACATCAAACGAACAAAATCCACAACATACTTACCAAAACGATGGTGATTACAGTGTGTGTTTAACTACACAGAGTGATGATGGTTGTTCTGGAAATCATTGTATGCAAGTATTGATTCAACATCCAGATTCAACTAATGGAGCTGGTGGTGGAGCTGGAGGTGGTTGTTATGCTGCTTTTAGTCCAATTTTTGATCAAGCTGATTGGAGAATGGTTGCATTTGAAAACCATTCTGGTGGTACTGCACCATTTACTTACTATTGGGATTTTGCTGATGGAACAACTTCAACTGAAGAAGCTCCAGTTCACCAATTTAACCAAGAAGGTGAGTACGATGTATGTTTAACAATTACATCTGCTGATGGGTGTTCAAACACAATGTGTAACAGATTTGGTGTTTTCCCTAACAGTAATGATTGTTCAGGTGAAACAAACTATGCTTTTACAAGAGATTCATTAAACGGTATGTTATACCACTTCCAAGATATGTCTAACGGAGATTTAATTTCTGCATATCACTGGAACTTTGGTGACGGTAATGAGTCAACAATGGCTAACCCAAGTCATCAATATACTTCTGATGGAAGTTATAACGTATGTTTAACTGTAGTGAGAGAGAACGGTTGTTCTAGTGATCACTGTTTAAATGTTTCTGTAAACTCTGGAGGTTGTGTTGCAAACTTTGGAGGGGAAATGGATACAACAGGAGCTCCATTTACTATTCAGTTTGAGAACTTATCGAATACAGCGGCAGGAGCTGCGGCAACTTACTTATGGGATTTTGCAGACGGAACATCGTCTACGGAGGCTAACCCAAGTCATACTTTTACACCTGGTGCTAAATACAATGTGTGTTTAACAATTACAGATGGAAATGGATGTTCTCATACTCATTGTCAAGAAATTGATTTAAATGATAACAGTTGTAATACTAATTTTTATTTCCAACATGATGCTGCAGACCACAAAACGGTAAGTTTTGTTGATCAGTCTCAAGCTGACGCTGGAATAGCTGAGTGGAACTGGACTTTTGGAGACGGTACAAGCTCTGCTAACCAAAATCCAACGCATACTTATATTGCAGAAGGACAATACACAGTTTGTTTACAAACGATGTCAGCTGATAGTTGTACAAGTGAGTGGTGTATGGATATGTTCATTGAGCAGCCTGATACAAACATCAATGTAGTTGATGGTACGTGTTATGCTAACTTCTTCTTTGAGCACGATACAATGGATTACAAAATGCTTTCTTTCCATGATAATTCAAGTAGTGCAAGTGGTGCAATTACTTCATGGTCTTGGACATTTGGAGATAACAGCACAGCAAGTGGACCTAACGTTACACATTCTTTCCCAGGAGAAGGGGAGTATGATGTATGTTTAACTACTGTTGATGTAAACGGTTGTCAAGCGAGTCACTGTATGACAGTGAACGTTGTACCTCATAATCAATTACCTGATTGTTTCGCATCATTCACATTTGTGCCTGATACGTCTAACGGATTTGCAATTCAATTCTATGTTTCAGGTTCTTCAAACATCAATGGAGGTTACTGGAACTTTGGAGATGGATCATCATCTCACGATAAAGACCCTTACCATGTATTTGATGAAGCAGGATACTATAATGTATGTGTAACAGCATGGGATTCTTTAACAGGATGTCAAGTAGAGTTTTGTGAGCCAATTCAAATTGGTGATCCAAACCAAGGAACAAACAACTGTTACGCAGAGTTTGATTTAAGCATCAGTGGAAACACAGTTGCTATCATGGATCAATCATCAGCTAACATTAATGGTTATTTCTATGATTTCGGAAACGGTAACGTATCGAATGATGAAAATCCAACATATACTTATCCAAATGGAGGTTATTACAATATCTGTTTAACTGCATTTGATTCTTTAACAGGTTGTCAAGCACAATTCTGTAAGTCTTTTGAGATTGCTGATACAAACAGGGTAAATTGCCACGCGGATTTCACATTCATTCCAAGTTCAACGGATCCAAAAGAGATTCAGTTTAGCAATACTTCTGCAGGAACGTATACTAATTCACATTGGTCATTTGGTGACAATGGAAACTCAGATGATGAGCATCCAAATCACTACTTCAATGATGGTGGATTCTACGATGTATGTTTAACTGTGTTTGATTCAGTATCTGGATGTCAAGCTAACATTTGTAAGCCACTTAACTTAGGAGCTGATTCAACTGGAACAATGGATTGTTTCGCTGAGTTTAACTTCTTTGTTGATCCAGAATCAGGAGAGGTTGTATTAAACAACGAATCTCAAGGTGGATTTACTAATTCACACTGGAGCTTTAGCGATGGAGCTATTTCTGACGACATGAATGTTAACCACATCTTTACTCAAGGAGGATATAACGGAGTTTGTTTAACAATTTGGGATACGATCTCAGGATGTCAAGCTGAAGTATGTCACGATATCTTTATAGATGATTCAACAAATGTAATTGATGCATGTAAAGCTGAGTTTACTTATTTCGTTGATGCATCAGGAGAATATCACTTTGATAACATTTCTGTATCTGCAGGAAGCTTAACAGATTACCACTGGAGTTTTGGAGACGGTATGTTCTCTAACAACAATAACCCAGTTCATTTTTATAACAACTTTGGAGATTTCGAAGTTTGCTTAACAGTTAGAGATTCTGTTTCAGGATGTATGGATACGTATTGCGAGTGGATCTTAAGAGTTGATACAACTGGTGGATCTAATAACTACTGTTTCTCAGACTTTACTTACGTGCCAGTTGCTGGATCTATGGATGTAGTATTCGACAACCAAGCGCAAGGAAGTTTTAATAAAGTAAGATGGGTGTTTGGAGACGGAACAGAGTCAACAGAGTTTAGTCCAAATCATTCTTATACTGCTCCAGGATATTATGATGTTTGTTTAATCGTAAGAGATACATTGACAAACTGTATGGCTGAGTTTTGTAAAGTAGTTCAAGTTGGGGATGCTGCAAGTGATTCAACGTTTGTTGATTGTCATGCAGATTTCACTTACTCTACAGAAGCTGATGGATCTGTTTACTTTGAGAACTTATCTCAAGGACACTTTACTAAGCAGCATTGGAGATTTGGAGATATGACATTCTCAGATATGGATTCTCCATCTCATTTATATACTGCAAATAGAGATTATCAAGTTTGTTTAACTATTAGAGATTCAGTAACGGGTTGCATGGATGAAGTATGTAAGCAAGTTGTAGTTCAGGATTTCATAGATTCAAGTTTTGTTAACTGTGAGGCTAGATTCAGTTACATATTTGAAGATGAATCAACTGTTGTTTTTGATAACCGATCAATGGGTACGTTTACAAGCTCGAAGTGGTATTTTGGTAATAACTCTTTCTCAAGTGAGCATTCTCCGGTTAAATCATTTTCAAATGCAGGAGTTTATGATGTTTGTTTAATGGTTAGAGATTCAGTTTCAGGTTGTATGGCTGAGTTTTGTAAGCCTATTCATATTCAGGTAGGAACAATTGATTCAACAGTTATGATTAACGACTGTGATGCGTCTTTTACTTACTTTACTGAAGCGGACGGTTCAATTAACTTCGAATCTAGTTTATCTAGTAGCATTACTAATGTTAAATGGATGTTTGGAGACGGAACACCTCATTCAACAATGTTAAACCCTTCACATTTTTACAACCCTGGTGATTATCATGTAAGATTATTAGCTAGAGATAGTGTTAATGGTTGTGTTGCAGAGTTCCGTCAAGATGTTTTTGTTCAGGATACAGTAGGTTCTACACAAGTATTTTGTAATGCTGATTTTGAAATGTTCCCTGAAGCTAATGGATTAGTGTATTTCGAGAATGTTTCGGCAGGAACATATACAAATGTTAAGTGGCAGTTCACTGATGGATCTACTTCTTACAATTGGAATGCTGATCACTACTTCACACAGTTTGGAGTGCAAGGAGCATGTTTAACCGTTTATGATTCAATTTCAGGATGTATGGATACATACTGTGGAGATATCTATGTGGAAGACACTACTCAAAATCTAGTAGATTGTAACGCTGCATTTGAAATGTTCCCAGTATCTGCAACAGAGGTTGATTTCCAGAACTTATCTTCTGGTACATATACTGACTTCTACTGGTCATTCCCAGGAGGACAAGCAGGATACACTAACCATGCAACGGTTGACTTCGGTCAGCCTGGTATTGTTGAAGCTTGTTTAACAGTGAGAGATTCAGTTTCAGGATGTATGGATACATACTGTGAAATCATTGAATTAATTGATACTGCAACAGCAGCTATTTATTGTAATGCTGACTTCACATACTTCGCTCAAGATGAGCAAGTATATTTCGAAGCAATGTCTATGGGTACTGTAACTAACGTATTCTGGGATTTCGATAACGGATACAACTCGAATGAGATGTACCCACAACATACTTTCGATCCAGGATTCTATCAAGTTACTTTAACTGTATACGATTCATTATCTGGTTGTATGGCTACAACTAGTCAAGGAATCAACATTGATACAGATGAGATTGCTTACGTTCCTTGTGAGGCTGATTTCGGTACTTACGTAGAACAGGATACAACAATTGTTCACTTCAGTGATTTCTCAACTGGAGGAGCTAACACATGGTACTGGTCTTTCGGAGATAACACTGTTTCTTCAACGGATCAAAACCCAACGCATACTTATGATGCTGATGGTTACTATGAAGTATGTTTAACAATTGCTACGGATAACGGATGTCAAGAGTCATTCTGTCAAGTAATCGCAGTTGGTGATGTAAGTAACTCTTGTTATGCTGATTTCAACTACTATGCTGATCAGGTAACAGCTACTGCTCACTTTAACAATGTATCATTAGGAAACTTAGACGCATACGAGTGGTCTTTCGGAGACGCAAGTACTTCGTTCCAATACGCTCCATCGCATACTTATGCTGATACAGGGTATTATGCAACTTGTTTAACTGTTAGAAATACTGCTGCTGGTTGTGAAGCAACGAAGTGTCAGGATATCAGAGTAGGTAATGCATTAGAGAATAAGTGTTTATTCAACTGTGTATGGCCTGGAGATGCTAACAACGATGAGGAGGCTAACCATTATGATTTATTAGCGATTGGATTCAACTACGGATTAACTGGTCCTGCAAGGGATAGTTCTTCAATCTTGTGGATGGGTCATGAAGCGACTGATTGGTCAACAGCTCAGTGGACTGGTGTTAACAACAGACATGGAGATTGTGATGGTGATGGAATCATTGACGAGAATGATATCGCTGCAATCCAGCAAAACTTCGCATTCTCTCATCCAAATCATCCATACAAAGCTGCTGAGGACTTAACGTTTGAGATTATCAATCCTGACTTAGTTGAAGGAGAAGATATGATCATCTCTGTTAAGGCAGGAGAAGATGCTGAAATTAGCATGTACGGAATCGGATTCGAGATCGGATTAGATCCTACTAAGTTTGACTTTAACTCTTTATCTGTTGATTATTCTAACTCTTGGTTAGGATCTGAAAACACAGATATGATTACAGTTGCTCATGCTGAAGAAGGATTAGGTCAATTATTCGTTGCATTATCTAGAAACGATCATACAGAGCGTTCAGGACAAGGGGAGATCGCAAGATTGACTATCAATGCAATCGGAATTGATGAAGAAGGTACTGAGATTGATTTAAGTACTGCTGGAGGTATGGATGCTCAAGGTGACACGATTCCTTTCACAAGTGATCAGTCTGAAACGATTATTATTAATTCGATTCAAGACCAAGTATTTGCTAAGAAGGACATCGCGGTTTACCCGAATCCAACTAAAGGTCAAATCAACTTTAACTTACCGTCTGAAAACGGAACATTTAATATCAATGTTTACGATCAGTTAGGAAACTTAGTATACTCTGAAGCTAGAGCGAACGGTGGTAATGTTAACTTGAACTTAGATCATATCGCAAATGGAGTGTACATGCTTGAGGTAACTCATGAAAATGTACAATACATTCAAAGATTCAACATGTTGAAATAATCAACAGTTAAAATAATAGGAAAGGCCGTCTGAGAAGACGGTCTTTTTTGTTTTACAATGATTAATCGGCAACCGTATAGCCAAACACCGTGATGGTGGCAAGGGCTATTCTTGCGATCGCTCGTTAATCAATACATGTTAGCTGATATGATAGACCAAGATTTATCTTGTATTTTATTGAAAGATGGATAGGGTTAATAGGATTCAAATCCGCACACTTATCCACATTCTCCTGAATAAATTTCTAGTTCTAAAGCTGTATCCCTAACAACTATCCACTATATTTATGACATGGGACTGAAAGCGGCACTCAGCAAGCCTTTTGCAAAGGTTGTAGTTAAGAAAAACAGACAGTGGATCGAGAATCCAATAGAAAGTCAATTGGCTACTTTCAAATCGCTTATTGAACAAGCGAAAGAAACTAGCTTTGGTCAAGATCACGACTTCCAAAACATCCAGACTATTAAGGATTTCCAATCGAAGGTAAAGGTTCAATCCTATGAAGGATTAAAAGGGTATATCGATCGAATGGTGGAAGGTGAAGAGGATGTCCTTTGGCCAGGTAAACCATTGTATTGGTCTAAGACTTCTGGTACAACATCAGGAGCCAAATATATCCCTATCTCAAAAGAATCAATTGATCATCACGTTGAAACAGCAAGAAATGCTTTGTTGCATTATATCCATGAGACAGGAAATTCGGATTTCGTAAATGGGAAAATGATCTTCTTGCAAGGATCTCCTGAAATGGAAGAGAAAAACGGAATCAAAGTTGGTCGATTATCAGGAATCGTTGCACATTACGTACCAGGGTATTTGTTGAAGAACAGATTACCTTCTATGGAGGTAAATTGCATAGAGGACTGGGAGGAGAAAGTTGATGCGATAGCAAAAGAAACAATCAATGAACGAATGACATTGATTGGAGGAATACCACCTTGGGTGCAAATGTATTTCGAAAGGTTATTAGCGCTTTCAGGAAAAGAACAAATCAAGGATTTGTTTCCTGATTATAGTCTTTTCGTTTGGGGTGGAGTTAATTTCCAACCTTATAAAGCTGTATTCGATAAGTTAGTTGGTAAGAAGGTTTCGAGTATTGAATCTTACCCAGCTTCTGAAGGATTCATCGCATTCCAAGATAGTCAAGTTGAACCTGGACTGCTATTGAATTTAGATGCTGGTATATTCTTTGAGTTTATTCCAGTGGCTGAGTTTCATGATGAAAACCCTTCTAGATTGACTTTGGCAGATGTAAAAGTTGGAGTCAACTATGTGATCATATTAAATACCAATGCAGGTCTTTGGGGATACAATATTGGTGATACAGTAGAGTTTGTTTCTACTTATCCATTTAAGATAAAAGTAACAGGAAGAATTAAACACTTTACTTCAGCTTTTGGAGAGCATGTTATTGCCAAAGAGGTAGAACAAGCAATGAATAAGGCTATTGAAAATGAAGGAGGTGAAGTTGTTGAGTTTCACGTAGCTCCTCAGGTAAACCCAGCTG
>Ga0228674_1001474_pt1 | contig 13972 bp, 17 predicted proteins | sample 1D_rmetaG_FD_189054 | JGI IMG/M metagenome (GOLD analysis project Ga0228674, IMG submission 189054) | Seawater microbial communities from Monterey Bay, California, United States - 1D_r | ecosystem: Environmental > Aquatic > Marine > Coastal | place: USA: California | collected 2016-09-26
AATTTCTGCATTTATATCTAATACCATTTGATAGTATGTGGACCCATTGTATTCTACACTTGCAAGATTTTTAGTTGTTGTAGTATTAAAGTTGGTTGGTCCACTGATAGTATCAATAGTTACAGGATCTCTAGTTTCAAAATTGTTATCATTGAGTGTAAGATCTAAGATAACATCAGTGTTGAATAAAAATACATCACCTTCAGAACTACTAGTTTTAAGTTGGGGTGGTGTTATTGCACTAGTGGTTGCAAGATCACTTGCTTGGTAATACTCCGTAAATGTTCTATTGCGAACACGGAAGTCTTCCATAAAGCCTTGAAAATAATTACTGTGAGTGCTAGAGATCAACTGTCTACCTAGTGTCATCTCTGGACCTATCAGTAGTTTTACTGCGACATTGTTTGCCTTTAGATTGCCATCTTGGTATATTCTTAACTCACCTTGTCCTTGATTACTTACATAGTCTGGATTGAATGATGTTAAAAAATGTGTCCAGGTATTTCTTGATATACTAGTTGCTCCTGAACTTACATGCACATTGAAGCGGTCAAGTTGAGTATCATAAGTATGATAACCTATTCTCCAATGCACACCAGTATTGCTACCACTATGATCTGGACCATTGTGTATTATAAAAAATGGATTATTGTTATGACTACTATTACTTTCTGTTGACGAATTTGAATTTCTAAAGTCCCATACATATTGATCAAAGCCTAGATATATGTAACCTGCTTGATATTTTGTTATTAGGTCCGCCCAATCACTAGCTGTAGTTGTTGTGTCAGGATCCGACAGCAGTGTCATATCAACAGGAAAACTTGATATACTACCCGATGTTGGTGCTGTTGCTGTCCAATATATCCAATGATCAATAGACCAATTACGATCATAAGGATCATAATATTTGTAATACATTGATTCAGGAGTGTCTAGTTCTGGTTCGTTAGTCCATTCAACTATGGTGTCCCACTGTAACTGTTTGCCAGTATCACTGTTAACTGCTGTTGATGTAAATTGAATATTACCGAAATAATCTGCAGGAACATCTAGATACATGGTAGCACCTTCCCAGTCCTGTTTTGAATTTAGTCCATCTATTGCAACATTGCCTGTGACCTGTGTAATGTTGGTGTTGTGTATGGTAGCATTGTAGTCATCAAATGTTATTGTGACATTGCCTGATAGGTCATCAATAGTTTCGTGTGTGATTGAAAGATGGTTGCCTAGAATATTGCCTGTAGTTTTAGCCCAATCCCAAGTAGGTTGTCTTATCTGAACCTTGGTTCCTTCAGGCTGTATGTGATATACATCTGTGGTAAAGTCTAAACTGCCTTGAGCATAAAGATTTAGGTCACTGAGTGAGTTATATGCCATTATACTACTCCAAGATAATCTACTGTGATATTTCCTGTCTCATTGGTGTTTTCATATGTTACCTGATAACTGACATTGCCTACATTTGATGCATCTGGAGTTATAGTAGCTACTGCGGCCGCATAGTCAACTGCATCTAATATACCTGTTATGGTATAAACACCTGTTGATGGATTTGCTGTTGTCAATGTGTTACGACTGCTGGCTGTTGAATTAAATGCTACTGTGGCACCTGTTGAAGCTGATACATCATACTCTATTTCAATACCTGAACCTGTGAGTGCCCCTAGGGTTCTTACCCAATCCCAAGTCACTGTAGGTGCCTTAAAACTTGCTGTAGGCGTGGTTAATTCAAGTTCTTGTTCAGCTATATCGTAGGTCAATGTAGTTGTGCTGTAGGTGTTTAGTTCAATAAAAGTGCTCATGATGCTGATATCTCACTAGGTTCTAATCCTGCACCATAACGAGTATTAGTCATATAATCATACATAACATCACCTGGTAGTGTCATTGAATTAGTGATAGTAAATTTGAATTCTGGTATATCTGTAACACCTTTGTCTTTGCTGTATTTTACTTTTACTATAGCAAATAATAAATTGTCCATGGTGTGTCTTGTGGTCCATCCTGGCATTATCTGATCTGCATTTTGTAAGCCAAGATTGGTATAGTATTCTGGAACCTGTGGATTTGTTCTGCCGTTGGCGTAGCAATAAACTTCTACCAAGCCATCCATGTTGTAGTTAGCGTTACCTTCTGAGTCTATAGTGTATGCAACCGAGATACCATCAGTATCAAATATTGCTCTTTCACCATTGATAAAAACATCATTGAATATGTATGCACTTGCTGATGAATCACTTAATTTAGTGCCTGTTACTTCACTCAAAGCCACTGCGGCATACAAGGTATTATTGTTATCTTCTAGTCTAACATCAATGATATCACCACTGAAACTACCACTACCATATAGAACAGGTATTTTGTTATCTGTGTTTGGATTTAACTGTAAGCGTGTTCCGCCACTTACTTCTGCATCAAGTCCACTAGTGCTACCACTAGTTTCTAACAGTGTTGATGGTTCTCTATCTTTTAGTCTACTGTATTTGCTAACATCTACTTCACTGTCTTTTGACATTGATTCTGAAATTTGTCTTGACAACAGAGTCAATGCTGATATTCTAGCTACTGCGGCTCCTGTTGTTCCACCAGTAAACCATTTAGCGGCATCTCCTACAAATCCTGTTATATCATCAAAGAAACTCATTTTTTAACAACACCTCCAAAATTAAAATTGCCATTGACCAATGCTGGTATTCTATCAAAACTAGGATCTGCTGAAAAGTCATCTGGATTAGTTCTTCTACCACCACGTTTGTCTCTAAACAGGCCTAGGTTGTTAGCACATTCAAGTTGAATAGTATTTGTGCTGGTGTTGCTGGCTGTAGTCCAGTTTTCACTCTGTGCATAGTTAGTGATTATACCTTTGAATCTAACAGCAGGGTTTTCACTGAGTGTGAGTAAAGCACCTGTTTGACTATCAAAGAATGCTCTAGTAATTTCAATAGGTGATCCTTTTATTTCATAGTCTTGAACCATGTCTACATTGGCCTGTGGCAAACCACTGAGTGTAAGTGTTACTTTTTTATTTGTTGTTGTTAGGTCTGCTGACGGTGCTGTTATGTTTAAGATACTACCTAGAGCAGTGTAAGTGTCAAGTCCTATAGTATATGATTGATGATGACTTGAAAAATTAACAAGACCAAGACCATCCACAGTAATTTTAACAAACATTGATGTTTTGACACTGGTGTGTGAACTTAGATCAATTGTAGCCATTATAAAAGATTCTCATAAAATGTAAATGCACCATCAAACGACACAATGTCTCTATCAATGATAGTCCATGTTGGAAAGTTCATACATATCACTGACCAATCAACTGTGTCACCACTAATTTTTATTGTAGCTGAACCTGCACTTTCTATAACAGGTCTGTTTAGGGTAACTGTGGTTGAAGGATATATAACATCTTCTACTACTTCATATACTGAGTCACTGCCTAACTGTATCCAATCACCTGCTGATAGTGTAACTTCTCCTGAAGTTAAATTACTGCCTGCTGGCACTGTTGACAGTGTTACAGTGTTACCTGTTGTCCATGTTGCACCAAAGCCTGACAAGGTATCACTATCACCTAGATAGTTACCTAACCATGACGCATAGCCTGATCTCTGTAGATTAACTGTTCCTACTGTGTGTCTATCTAGAGCTGACATCTTTGCTAGATAACTACGGCTTGTTGACCAACGCATTCCTGCTGGCATTGTAACTGTAAAACGCCATGTGTCTCCACCTCTTGATGTAGCACGGACTGTGCCATCTCTTGTTATTGTTGATGCCACTGTTGGTTTTTTATCTATTGATATTTCACTTGCGTTATCAAATACCCATTGAAATGCTGTAGTCATTATCTTGCTCCTGCCATTGACATTCTACCTCTTTCACTGAGTGCATACAGAGATTGAGGATCGCTAGCTAAAAGTTCCTGGAAACTTCTTGCGTCAACTGCGTTAATATTATAGTTTACTGTTGTAGATCCACCTCCCATACCACTCAGTGGAGTTACCTGTGTTGGGCCACCAATTAGTTCTGGTCCACGCTCACCTGCAATACCTATTTGTCCTGCTGGTAAGTAACCACCTTTTGCAAAGAAGCCACCAAAGAAGTCACCTATACCACTGGCCACATCACCAAGCACTGTGCCGGCTTTTTCCATAAAGCCACCACCTGAACCGCCACTTCCGCCACCACCAAACACTGAACCTAATACATCACCTATACCAAATCCACCAAATCCACCACCATGACTAAAGTCGCCACCTCCGCCGCCACCTCCGCCAAAGCTGAATACTGATGCAACAGCTTTTGATATTTCTGCTTTTAGTATTTCATCAACTATTGATTTAGTAAATGTTTTCCAATTCAACTCACCTTTGGTAATAAAGTCAAACAGTATGTCTTCCATACCTCTGACTGCTGTGTCAAACACTGCTTCAGCTTGGGCACTAGCATTGGTAGCATTTTCAACATAGCGTTTGAATGCTGTTTCCCAACCCGCTTCCCATGTTCTTGACATTTGATAGTGTTCATCTGTTAGATCATGTAATTCTTCTAGTCCACGGTTGGCCGCTTCATAGTAACCGTCAATAATGTCTTGATCATAAGGCTCATTAGCGGCATCTTTCAGTCTCTTGTATGCATCAACTTGCATTTGTGCTGATTCTCTTGCGGCTCTAGCAATATCATAGTGTTTCTTCTCAATCTCCGTCATTGTGATCTGTGCAATTTCATCTTGCACAGCACGGATCTCATCTTGTAGATCTAACTGTTGCTGAATACCAAACTGTTTTAGTTGATCTAATTCTATTTCTTTTTGTTTTATTGTTAGTAGCTCTGTTAGAGCTTCTTTTTGTTCTTGAGTGCTTTTAATTAATACTTGTTCAGCGGCTAATAACTGTTTAGTTGCTTCTGCTTTGAATTGAGCACCTTTACCCGCATCATTTTGTATCTTATTGATTTTTTCTTGTATTCTTGCTCGCTGATTAGTAAGTTGAGCTTCAGCATCACCTAATGCACGACTAAGGTCTAGTTGACTTTGTCCTCGACCAATAGCTTCTGTTTCTAATTCTATTTTCTTACGCAGTGCTTGATTACTTGCGTCATACTTCTGTGTAAGGCTAGCTAGTTCAGCTGAGAGACCTGCTGTCTGCAGTTTAAGAACTTCTGCTAGGTTCTGACCATCATTTGATGTTTTAGCTACCTCTTTAAGTTCTTTACCAACTTCCTTGACCTTTTCTGCTGTCTTTTCAGCTTCGTCACCACCTAGTTTGAAGTAGGTGTATAAGCCTGTGCCTAGACTAATGGCACCCACTGCTAATTTAACAAATATGTTTTTGCTTAATACTCCATTAAGCACACCAAATGCTTCTGCAATAGCTATAATTTTACTTACTGCCGCGGCTGATATAAATGCTACAAAGGCCGCTGTTAGTAATGCAATATTGTCTATAACAAGAGTAATGGCTTTACCAATAACACTACCAAACTCTTTGAATCCTTCTTGGTTTTCTGTAATAAATTTAGTAATTGTTGTGGCCGCGTCTGCTAGAGCTTCATTTAGTCCACCTTGACCAATAGCATCACTGGCATTGTCAATAGCATCACCTAGATTGTTAAATGCTTGACTGACATTGTTCATTCTACCTTCAACAGCACCACCAAATCGTTCATTCAATCCATCTTGTAGAGCTGTTAGTATTTTTTGTGCACCTTGTGCTGATTTACCTAGGTCTGATATTTCAAGTCTTGATACACCAATCTTTTCACTTAGGATATCAAATACTGGAATACCACGATCAGCTAGTCTGTTAAGTTCTTCTAGACCCAAACCACCTGCTGTTGTTCTAGCAAATAGATCTGTTATGGCCTGTAATGCACCCACAGAGTCAGCTGTTATGGCCGCAGTGTCTTGGAATGTGTTTAACAGTTCAGTGGTAGGTTGAATACCAGCCGCTTTTAACTTAATAAATGTTTCTGTTAGTTGTTCAACTGAGAATATACTTGATGTAGCAAACTTCTTAATGTTGTCAAATGCTTCTGCACCAGCTTGACTGTCTTTCATCAATAGCTGTAGTGATGTTCTAAGGTCTTGGAACTTACTTGCAGTATCTACAATACCTTTGACAGCAAAACTACCCGCTATGGCGGCACCTAACTTAACAAAGCCTGAGGTTAGACTTGAAGTCTGCCCTTGTAGCCCTTTAAGGTTTGAGTTTATCTGGCGAAAGCCAGCTTTGGTTTGGTCAACTAGTTTTACATTAATGTCTGTGCTAGCCATCTATAGATTCCTTGTGATTTCTTCTAACTTTGTTTTAATAAACTTTAGAGTAGGTGCAGTCATACCCTTAGGACTTTTGCGTGAATAACCACTGTCAAGTTTACTAGCATAATCATAGTTAGCTCGAATAGTTGTGCCGGATACTCGGGTCTTGTTACGAGCATTACCTGTTCGTTTAGGTGTGTTTGAAACAAACACCTTATGAGCCTGTTGAGGCAGTTTGGCTATTTCTTTTGATAACTGCTCAAACTGCTTCAGTGTATCCTTGGTATCAACTGTTATTTTAATCACTTTGTTTTCCTAACATTGTCAATCATAGACTGCATTTGGTCTTGCGTAAGTGCTGGAGCTGGAGGAGCTTTGCCTGTTCTTTCAGCTTCATCACGCTCTCTGATGTAGTTTTCGTAACGCTGACTAAGTTCAGCTATTTCAAAATCTCTACTATCTGCTCTTTCAATGAGTTCACTTGGTAGAACTCCATACCTCTTTGCGACCCAGTCTATTCTTGCTATTAGAATTAGGTCTCTGTCGTCTTTTGTGATAGCTCTTTTGTTAACTTTCCCAACTGTTCAACCACCTTATTGATTACCTTCAACTGTATGTCCATTGGTAAACTCCTTTCTTCATCTAGAGCTGGCTTACCATCTTTGTTACGAATTAGTTCTTTAACTAACTCAGTTGTGGCTTCAAAGTCTGTTGAATCTACTCTGGACATTTTAACAAATGTTGCGATGTCTTGTCTGTCATACATCCAAAATGACACTGCTTCACCATACTTGGAGACAGTATCTTCATCATCTACTTTGATTTCTAATAATTGGGGTTTTGATGCTAGTTTTGATAGTTCCATTAGTCTTCCTCTCTGTTAATCATTTCATTAATTACTGCTATCTGAAAAGTTAATCTATTGCGTGCTTTGTCTACATCTTTGCGAGCACAATTAACTTCGTTTAGAGCTTTAGCTGTTTCAGCTAACATACTCTGTAGTAATTCTCGGTCTGTTTTATTCTGTAAAACTTCCATTAATCTTGTTCCTTCTTATCTGTATTTATGTTGAGATAAAAGGGCATAAACTACTGCCCTTATTATCCTTAATACTATTACTACTACATCTACTAGGCTACGGTATATTCACCGTCAACAGTAATTGTAATTGGTGAAACCCAAACAGGAGAATCAGCTGATACTGTAGGTGCTAGACCTGTAATATAACCTTTTCCTGAAATAGTTTTACCTGTAGTTCCTGTAGACTCATCACCTAAATATAGGCTAAATTCTACTAGGTTTTTACCATTACTCATACCAAAGATACCTGCTAATGAAGCTGTGCCTGCGGCACTTGTGCCATCACCAAAGAATGTTGTTTGGTCAAGCACTAGGTTCATTGAGATACTGTTTGTTGATGTTGTAGCAACATTTTTCTTAGCTGTTTCATCCAACTGTGTCCAAGTAAACACGTCGTTTGAAGCATTCACTGTCATGTCTTGAAGACTTGGCACAACCATTGCGTCGTTGGTTGCGTCTGCATCAATTTCAAGAGTTAGTGTAGCTTCTACGCCTGTCACACCTGGTGCTGGATAGATATAATCTGCCATTATTGTTGCTCCTAATTAATAATTAACTTCGAAAAGTTAAAAGTAAACTCTGTTACCATAGTATCGCCATCAAAACTTGTTTCTACATCAGTTTGACGCTGACGCCATCCTTGAGTAAGGTCTTGCAACCTAGTCTGTTTAACAGTTGATACCATAGTGTCATAGCTTGTTGGTAAGTTTTTTGCGTCTGTTGATACAAAGACAGTGACCTGTGTAGTTTCATCAACTATTGAGCCTCCATCTAATGTGTCAATCAAAGGGTCTTGGGCTGTTTGTGGCTGATTGACATATATCTTTTTCATATTCTTAAGATACAATGGATTATCCGTTGCGTCCCAAGGTAATTCCTCACTTATACCAAAACCTGTTACAGTATTTGCTTTTAAGTAAGTTAAGATAGTGTCTCTCATCGCACTCTCCTTAGATTAACTACGCTTGGTGCTTTTTCTGCAGATTCTACAGTAGCATCACCATCATAGTCATACCAATCACCAGCAGTCAATAATTCACCTAACAGTTCATTATATTTTGCTTGGTAATGGCCAATCTTTTGACGCTCAGCATTGTTCTCATCACTAAAGTCTGCTATCTTAGGCATGATGTAGTAGTAGAAGGAATGAAATACACATAAGTCTGTGAAATCATTCTGTCTACTCAATATCTTTGCCGCATCTAGTTCTGGAATGTCTGCTACAGACTGGACGGAAGTGCTACTCTGTTTCAAGTAGTAACTTCTCCACCAATCTGTTGAGCGTAGTTGGGAGAGGATGCGTTCTGTTGATCTAATTAATAGATCTTCCACAACATCCACAGTCAAGCCTTCATTTGCCTCAAACACACGCTGGTCTCTGTCACTCACATCATCATATGTTGCGAATGATAAAACCGTTGTTCCTTGATTAATGAAAGCCATAATCAATACCCTCTTATACGTTGACTAGTTGGATACCACGATTAGCATCAACAACACCAACGCCAGCATGGATAGATGCAACAACATCGTTACCAACTGCCGCCGCTCTACGAGCAACTTCAATATCAACATTTTTTTGCATAGCAAGTCTTGCCGCATCAGGGCCAAAGATAAAGCCTGAATGTGCCGCAGGAACTAGAGCTGATTGATACATTTGAACACCAGCGTATGTGCCTACATAACCATTTCTTAAAGCTTCAGTTTGGAATTCACCACCAGCAAAGTTAGCGTTTGCAAATAAGTTTTTCATTAGGTTTGCCGCTTCAGCTGTTGATAGGATACCTACTAATTGTCCCATTTCACCAGCACCACGAATTTGTGCTACAGCATCAAAGATTGAATCACCTGTCATAGGAACTGAATCTGTTGTTGAAGCTGTTAAGTCTGTTGCTAGAGCTGTTAACACTGCTGTGTCGTATGCTTTTGCTACTGAGTTACCTAAAACTCGTCCTAGTTCTACAGGATCAATTCCACCTAGGTCACGAACTACTGAACGAGCCGCATATAAGTCTACTGGAATTGTTGCTGTTGTATCACCAATAACTTCAGCCGCTAAATCGCCTGCTGTTTCTGATGAAATTGTTGTTGCTGACACTTCGCCTAATAGTGGAACCTGTGCAGATTGTGAACCTGCTGGCACATTTACCATTGGGATAAGTTGTCCGCCTAAGAACAATGATTGTTCCTGAGCTGTATAAATCGTAGCTGCCTTAGTAGGTGTTACTAGACCTTCTAAGCTGTAGCCTGATAGATATTCATTTGCCATTTTGTATGACTCCTAAAAATAAAATTAAATTACTTTATACTAAGCCTTTTGATTTAGCTTCTCTATAAAGTTGTCTATGTTCTGGTTTGTTCATATCCAATTTTGCGAGGTCGAAGTCTTGATTTTGAGCAGTGCCACTAACACTTGATTTAGTATTAGTTGTTGCTGGTGTAGCCTGAACAAAGTGTGGGTTTTCTTTTAGGAAACCGTCTACTAACTGTTCTACTGATACTGGCTTACCATCATCATTGTATTTCACTGACCCTGAACCATCAATTACTTCTACATCACCGTTGTCGTTTAGTCTTACTTGATTACTCAATAAACTTTTAACCTGTTCTGGATTAACTGATTTCAACTTGGCCGCTTCATTAAGCAGTGGAGTATTAATCTTATATTCCTTAATAACGGTGTCTCTTTTTTGGATTTCACTGTTCCATTTGTCCGCCTTTTCTGATAAGATCTTTTCGAACTCTCCTTTACGGATTGCCTCAGCTTCTTTTGCTCTTTCAGCTTTGACTTTGAGTTGTTTAAGTTCATCAATATCACCTAACTCTTGAAACTGTTTTTCAAACTTTTTGGTTATGCTATTTTTTAGCCCAGCCATATGATTGTCAAACTCTTCTTGAGTATAAGTTTTAGCGTTTGATGTTGCCTGATTTTCAGTATCAGTTACTGTTTGTTCTGTTTCAGTTGCCATGATTTCTTGTTCGCTCATGTAGCGTGCCCTCCTTGAGGTAATGTTGTTGTTAAGAATAATATTTATCCTAAACAGGTTACGCCATAATAATTACGGCGTGTGTATTACAAATGAGGAAACATGCCCCTCAATGTTCTAATTGCTTCTAAAGCCTTAGCTTGATATTCTGCTCTTTGTTCTTCAGTCATTGTTTGCTCCTAACATCTTTCTACCATTTAACCTTGTTTGACCAATATGCTCCGGACATCCTCCCTTTGGCTATGTTTTTAGCATGTCTAGCTTTGAAACTAGCACGCCTAGCCTTTTGTGCTTTGGATTTAGGCTTTTTACCCGCACCCTTAACACCTTGCTGTCCAAAGCGTATCAGTTTAATCTTATCACCTACCTTGGCTAGAACAGCATGACTCTTAGTCTTATGACCACTAGTGCGTTTGGGCTTGTTATAGCCTTGAAACTGTTCTCCTCTATAGGTAATCACGATCTAATACTTCTTCTTTTTACCAGTTTTCTTTTTCTTTTTCTTTTTATACATGTTCCCATCCTTGTTCTTGTAGTTCTAGGTGTTCTTCATAACTTGTAACAGTTCTTTCCTCACCTGTTTCCGGATCCTTCATAACATGTGGCACAAACTCCACTTCTTCCATATACTCTTCACCAAAGTGTGCTTCAACTATTTCACGTTCAAGCATTGCACCCAGTGTAGGATCTAGGATAGTTTTTCTAGTTTCTAATAACAGTTTGATGTCATTCGACACATCTTTGATACCAAAACTATTTGGATAATCAATTACACCGTCCCATTGGTAGCCTTGATACTCTGCAAATAACTTCCATAACTGTTCTTCTGCTAGCTCTAGGTTATCTGCTTTCTCTGACAAGCGTGCATTTAACAGTTGAAACTCTGTGTCCATAGCAACACCTGACATTGAACGACTTTCGGTTGCTCTTACAGCACCTGTATTGGCCATTTTATCAATTGACTCTACAAGACTTTGTTTTGTTTTTAGTATTGAGTCTACATTAGCACCCGATGTTGTAAGCACATATGGTTTCAACGCTGGATCTAGGTCTTCTGGCATGTGTATCAATGCACCAGCACCTGTTCCAATGTTTACATTTGGTGTTGTTACCATACTAGGATGACTGTCTAGTCTTATTGACTGTTCTATTTCTGAATTAAGATTGTATATCATCTTTTGTGCATCAGCAATGTCTGCAATGTCACCTACACCAACACCACGCATGGTAGACTTCTTGTTGTATACACATACACATGGTATCATACCTAGTCCGTTTGGTTCTGAATAGTCTTCTGTTATAATACCTTCATCTTGATCTACTACTGATGTTTTTATTTCCTGTGGAGTCCATTCTTTAACTGTTTTAATGGATCCATTGATCTCTTCTACATATTTGATATAGTCTAAACTATAACGGCCTGTTCTATCACGAGTATATGACCAATCTAACATCATTAAAGGTGTTATCATTGACACATATGGGCAAACACCATAATCTAATTCTTCTTGACGGTTCTGTGCACCAATGTCTGGCTTGGCCATTATGACCCAACAGTGTCCAAATACACTTGACCATGTTGCTACATCTTTCATAAATGCATCAAGACTACGACCATCTAGGTCTGCATCTTTAAGAAACTTTTCTACTTCTGGTAGGCCTTCTATACTACCATATTCTCTTGTAGGTTGTTCTCTAAACAAGAATGAATTGTAGACCTGCACCACTGATTGACAATGGTTTTCTAAAGGTGTTGTGTTAATTCTAGCTGAGTATTCTCTCTCAGACTCTAGTTGATATTGTGTAAGGTGATGTCCATCTTGATAAACTTCACCACCAATATATGATTCAAACTGGTATTCCCAATTCTGTTGACTGTCCGTGTAAATTGGATTACCCGATAACAGTGCTTCTACTGCTTGTTTTAATATTGTTGATGCCATGTGTGTAGGTTCCTATGTAGTATCTTATTTATCCAATTGCATGACCCCATCGCTGTGGAGTTGGCATTGGTTTACTATCTTTGACAAGTGGGAACAAGTAGTCGACACAGTAACTTGCGGCATCAAACATATGATCATAACCATTCTTGTCGGGTATTTGTGTTCCTTCTTTATAACTAAACTTCTCTAGACTTTCTATAGTGTGCTTACAGTTTGGACTTATGTATAAGTGACGCTGGCCATCACTTGAACATAGTCTAGCATTGTATGAGTTGATACGGTCCTTGACTGCATTGTGCTTGCGTGGACTCTTAACTATGAATCCATTATTACTTAGGATTGAGTGATCAGTAGCTCCACCTGCTGATGTTTTACGCTGTGTGCCACTAGGGTCAGGATAAACAAATACCTTTGATCTAGGATAACGATTCTTAATCTCATCACACATGTCTTGTGTATTAGCTGAGTGCATGTTTATCTCATCAAACTGTAGTAAGGTATCATCCTTACGGATATGTATAGCGGCTGTAATTGGTGATACATTGAAGTCAATTCCAATATGTAGAACTTTTAAGTCTGGATCCTCTATCTTGATAACATTATGCTCACGATCAAAGTTATATGCAATACGACCCATATACTGTTCGAAACTTGCTTCAAACTCTTGCCTAAATGTTCTAGAATCTAGATCCTTACGAGCTTGTTCTATCTCTTCTAAGGGTATGTTACCACCTTCAATACTAGTATATTGAAAGCTAGACCAATTTCTGCTGTCTTCTTGATTACGCATAAACAAATCATAAAACCAATTTGATTTGCCTGTTGGTGTTGATATAAACATAACATCACCTTGAGTATTTGACACAGTTGCTCTCAACACTTCTGACCATGCTCTAGGATCAATCATTGCGGCTTCATCCATAACAATAAAGTTATATTCTAGTCCACGCAGACTATCAAAGTTATCAGCACCACGAATGTTAATCTTTGTGCCGTTGATTAATTGTATATTGAGATCACTTTCATTAATCTTCTTGACCCAGTTTAGACTTATTAGTTTGGCTTTGAGGTTATCCCATACAATACCTTTGGCCATTCTGTATGTTGGTGCTACATATAGGACTTTTTGTTCTGGTTGTCTAGCATAGCGAGCTAGTTCTCTAACAGCTAGAAATGTTTTACCAAAACGACGCCCTGCACTTACGACACGGAAACGGTGAGTATCACTGACTATCGTCTTCTGTGGTTGGCTCAGTGCCATCTAACGCCTCTGTTGTTTCATCGTCTGACCATGGTAATACTTTGGCATCGTCTGTGGTCAATGGTTGATCCATCATTCCTAGGAAGTTCTTTGACATGTATATCTGCATCACTGCTGAATTATGTTGTATAGCATTGTTCAACATTGCCCTACGTAGTGATATACGCATTCCTTCACGACCTTTTATTAATTCTGCCGCAAAGTTCCTTCTTAGAGTGTCGGGTTTGATACCTAACCATCGAGCTATTTCAATATCTTTACAGCCAATTGCCGCTAGTTTTTCTACTTCACTAGGGTCAACTACTATATTATCTCTGCCAACAGGCAAGCCCATAAAAGTGCCTTCTACTAGCTCTTTAGGTTTTGGTCCTGTTTTCTTTGGATGTTCTTTCATTAGTATGCCTCTTTATAGCATAATATTTATCAAGTATTAAGG
>Ga0228674_1001475_pt1 | contig 13958 bp, 11 predicted proteins | sample 1D_rmetaG_FD_189054 | JGI IMG/M metagenome (GOLD analysis project Ga0228674, IMG submission 189054) | Seawater microbial communities from Monterey Bay, California, United States - 1D_r | ecosystem: Environmental > Aquatic > Marine > Coastal | place: USA: California | collected 2016-09-26
TGATAAGTGTTTTGATTGAAGGGACTAAGAAAACGACTAAAAACAGGATGAAGTAAGTTCTGATTTTTCTTTCTCTTTTTGGATCAACAAAGCTAAATCGTGGAAACTGTAAATATCTAGCAACCAAAAATGTCGCTAACGCAATAAATACGGTGTTGATTAAAAACAGATAACCTGCTCCCAGAAAGTAGCTCCAATTACCATGAGCAAAGCCATATCCTGCCGTACAAAGTGGTGGCATTAGGGCAGTAGCAATGGCAACACCAGGTACTACATTGGATTGTTCTCTTCTTGATCCAGCTACAATTCCAGCAATCCCTCCAAAGAAGGCTACAAGCACATCTAAAAAATTGGGTTTTGTTCTTCCAATTAATTCAGATGCAGCATCACCTAACGGTGTTAGTTTGAAGTAAATACTGGAAGTAATTATACTTACTAATACGAAAATAGCGGTGTTCTTTAAGGCTTTGATTAAAAGACTCCAATCATTCGTTGCCATTGCCATTCCAACCCCTACGATCGGCCCCATTAATGGGGAGATAAGCATGGCTCCAATGATAACAGCAGCAGAGTTTGCATTTAATCCAATGGATGCAATAAATATTGATGCGATTAGAATCCAAATATTATACCCTTTGAATTCAACATCATCACTGATTTTCTTCAAGGTTTTTGGGTAATCGATGTCTTCACCGATTTTTATTAGTGAGCCAATAAAAGCCTTTAAATCCTTCAGTAAATTTCGAGCTGGTTTAGGAGCTTCAGGAATTGGATTGGTATCTGTTGTTGTATTTTCTTCCACAGGAATATGGTTTAATAGCTTTGAAAATAAGTATTTCTAGTGGAAGTGAGCATAAACAACTTCAGCTTTCGCTTTACCCACTTCAGCTTTCAATTCATCGAAGCTGGCTTCTTCAATTTTTTTGACACTCTTAAACTTTCTAAGTAGTACTTGGGCTGTTTTAAGTCCGATTCCATCAATATCTTGAAGAGCGGTTTTGAATGTGTTTTTAGATCTCAAATCTCTATGAAAAGTAATTCCAAAACGGTGTGCTTCATTTCTACAATGCTGAATCACTTTTAAAGTTGTTGAGGTCTTATCTAAATAAATCGGAATAGAATCTCCCGGAAAGAATATTTCCTCTAGTCTTTTAGCAATACCAATAATCGCAACTTTACCATAAACACCAGCTTCTTTTAAAGCGGAAACAGCGGCTGATAATTGTCCTTTACCTCCATCAATAACAATGAGTTGAGGTAGTTTATTTCCTTCATCAACTTGTCTTTTATATCGTCGGTAAACGATTTCTCTCATCGAGGCAAAATCATCCGGACCTTCAACTGTTTTTACCTTGTAATGTCGGTAGTCTGAATTCTTTGGTTTTCCATTTTCAAAAACAACACAAGCTGCAACAGGATTGGTACCCTGGAAGTTGGAGTTATCAAAACATTCAATACGATGAACAGGTTCTTTTAAGTTTAAATCATTCTGGATGATCTTCGCAATTCCTGTTTCTTCTTTATTCTTCTTGATGCTTTCGTTTCGCTTCTTTTTGTCTAGTAAATAGTATTTCAAGTTTCTTTGTGAAAGCTCCAAAAGGTTTTTTCTATCTCCTCTTTGTGGGACTTTCATTTCAAAGTTTTTCCCTTCAATATCTACAACGAATGGAACTATAATTTCTCTTGAATTAGAATCAAATCGATCTCGAAGTTCAATCATTCCGGCAGCCAGTAAATCTTCCGGTGTTTCGTCCAACTGTTTTTTCAATTCTATGGTATGAGACTGAATAATGGCTCCATCAATCACTTTTAGGAAATTGATATAAGCTTTCTTTGTGTCCTCTTCATAACCGAAAATATCTAGGTTTTTAATGCTCGAAGAAACCACCGTAGACTTGGATTGATAACGTTGAATGATATCCAGTTTCTCTTTAAAATTTTGAGCCATTTCAAAATCCATTTCTGTGGCTGATTTTGCCATATTCTCTTTCAAGTAATCAGAAACAGATTTTAAATTACCTTTTAGAATGTGCTTGATTTGCTCAATATTTCCTCGATAATCGTCTTCACTTTGGAATCCTTCACAAGGACCTTTACATTTTCCGATATGATAATCAAGACAGACTTTGAATTTCCCTTGCTCAATATTGTCTTGATTTAAATCGAAATTACATGTTCGAAGCGGAAATAACTCTCGAACAAAATCAAGTAATGTATTCATCATTCGACCCGATGCGTACGGACCAAAATAAATACTTCCATCCTTGATTGGATTTCGAGTACTAAAAACTCTAGGGAACCGTTCGTTTTTGATACAGATCCAAGGATATGTTTTATCATCACGAAGCTGAATGTTGTACTTAGGTTGATACTTCTTAATCAGATTATTCTCCAGTAATAATGCATCGAATTCCGTCTCAACAACAATGTATTTGATTTGATGAATACGAGAAACCAAAACCTTGGTTTTACCCGATAAATCTTTATCACGATTGAAATAAGATTGAACTCTTTTTCGCAATGATTTTGCCTTACCTACATAGATTATTTTCCCATCAACATCAAAGTACTGATATACCCCAGGTTGAAGAGGGATATGCGGAATAATATCGGATTTTAGGTAATCTTTGCGACTCATTATTGTAAAGGTACAAAATGACGCGATCTTGAGAATAATAGGGTTGCAACCTCAATTGTCATGTAACTTTCTGAAGAGAGTCGAGTGATCTGGATCAAATTAAACCTCTAACAAAGCCTAAGTATGATCGAAGAAAGGAATTAGCTTAAGCAGATTTTACAACTCAAGAAGATTTATAGAAAGAACCAGAAAACTGTTAAGTTGTTCTTTCAAAATATATTCTAGGTGAGGAAGGCGAAAATTATTCAAAACATTCCATTGCTCTAAAGTTAGACTTAAACATATTGTAGGACCCATGTTGGTCAACAGCGATAAGAGTCTTTAAATAATGACAAGCACTATCTTTCTGATTTAGGAAATAATGAGCAAATACTTTGTGAACGTAGTAAGGACCATAAAGTCGATTTGTGGAGATGGCTCTATTGGATGCTACAAGTGCTTCGGAGTAATTTTCTTCTAAAAGATATATTCCAGATAATTGATGCCATCCAAGGCCATATGTGCTATCAATTTCAAAAACTTTTTTTAGATATAATTTAGCAACACTAATTTGATTTAATTGAGAGTAGATAAGAGAAATATCTTTAAGTAACATGATATTATTAGGTTCTGATTTTTCCGCGGATAAAGCCCATTTTAGAGCATTTTTAAAATCATTTTTTTCCAGGTATTCCGTTGATTTACAATAATATTCGGCTGCCAGTTTATTTGTAAAGTTTACAGACATACTATCACAGTTTCCTTTATCTGATATGTATGTTTGTCGATCAACATTTTCATCGAAAGGTTTTTCATTTTGACATGAGTAAACAAGACTTGTTGTTGCTAGTAATAATGCGTAAAGTTTTTTCATCTTTCAAGAATTTAATTCAGGTATCAATTAATCAATTACCTCACCAGCAAATCAAACACTCTTAATATCCTCCAAACTCCCTTTAGGAATTGCTTCAATCAATTTTCTAGTGTATTCTGATTTCGGATTAGCATAAATCGCATCTGCTTCACCCATTTCTTCGATTTTACCTTTGTTCATTACGATCATTCTATCGCACATGAATTTCACAACTGATAAATCATGTGAGATGAAAACGTAAGTGAAGTTGAATTCTCTTTTCAACTCATTCAGTAAGTTCAACACTTGTGCTTGAACAGAAACATCTAAAGCTGAAACGGATTCGTCACAAATAATGAATTTTGGCTTTAAGGCTAAAGCTCTTGCAACACAAATACGTTGTCTTTGTCCACCCGAAAATTCATGAGGGTAACGATTGAAATGAGAAGCGCTTAAGCTCACCCTTTCCAATAATTCCATAACATGTTTTTTTCGCTGTTTATCACTGTCTAAAATCCCATGAATTTTCATCGGTTCAAGAATCGCTTGACCGATTGTCATCCTCGGATTCAGTGATGAGTATGGATCTTGAAATATAATTTGAATGTCTTTTCTCAAAGACCTCATTTCTTTATTTGAAAGCTCGAGTATGTTTTGGCCATTGTAGATTACCTCTCCACTTGTGGCTTCCACTAATCGAAGTAATGTTCTACCCGTTGTAGTTTTACCACAACCTGATTCCCCAACCAAACCTAAAGTCTCACCCGGGTATACATCAAACGTTAAATTATCGACTGCTTTCACCCATTTTTTAACTTTACCCATCAAGTTTTTCTCTTGAGGAAAGTATGTTTTTAAGTTACGAACCTTCATTAATGGTTCTTGAGCGTATAATTTTTCGTGATTGATTTTTCTTTGTTCAGGAGTGATTTCTAAACCTTCTACTAATTCTTCAACAGTAGCTGCAGATTCAGTCATTACACCGTCTTTGTCAACAGACATAAAGTCGCTTACAACCGGTAGTTTTGAAAATCGTTTTTCTAAAGGAGGTCTACAAGCCAATAATCCTTTCGTATATGGATGTTTAGGACTCGTAAATATATCCCAAACCGAACCTTGTTCAACTATTTTACCCTTATACATTACCACGACATGATCGGCCAATTCAGCTACCACACCTAAATCGTGTGTGATAAACAGGATTCCCATATCCTGTTCTTTTTGAAGTTGCTGCATCAAATCAAGAATCGTTTTTTGAACAGTAACATCCAAAGCTGTAGTAGGTTCATCAGCAATTAAAACAGAAGGTTCACAAGACATCGCCATGGAAATCATTACCCTTTGTTTTTGTCCACCAGAAATTTGATGAGGGTAAGATTTGAAAATAGCTTCAGGTCTTGGTAATTCAACCTTTTTGAATAATTCGATTGTTTTAGCCTTCGCTTCTTTCTTGCTGACATTTTGATGCAGAAGAATGGCCTCCATAACCTGATCACCACAAGTGTAAACCGGGTTTAAAGAAGTCATCGGCTCTTGGAAAATCATCGAAATTTCATTTCCTCTGATCTTTTGCATTTCCTTTTCCGAGAGTTGAGTCAAATCAACAGGACCTTTCTCACTGTGATAAATGATTTCACCACTAGCGATTCTACCAGGAGGATTTGGAATCAATCTCATTGTAGACAATGAAGTAACCGACTTACCAGAACCAGATTCTCCAACAATACCGATTGTTTGTCCTTTTTTCAAAGTAAAACTAACGTCGTTAACCGCTTTTACTGCTTTACCATCAGATTGAAATTCAGTAACGAGATTTTTGATTTCTAGTAGTAAGTCTTGTTGTTCCATGCGCACAGCTCAATGAGAAGTTCAAGATACTAAATTTTTAACCTTCGCTTCACCCTAAAAACCGGGAAAAGCTTAATTTTGCGCCATGGCAAATCAAGACGACTTATTTAAGAAAGTAGTATCTCATGCAAAAGAGCATGGATTCGTTTTTCAATCAAGTGAAATATATGATGGTTTAAGTGCTGTTTATGACTACGGTCAATTAGGTACTGAACTTAAAAATAACATCAAGCAATATTGGTGGAAATCAATGGTTCAACTGCATGAAAATATAGTTGGAATTGATTCTGCTATTTTCATGCACCCTACAACTTGGAAGGCATCAGGACACGTGGATGCTTTTTCTGATCCGTTAATTGACAATAAGGATTCTAAGAAAAGATACCGAGCGGATGTTTTGGTTGAAGATCACATTGCTAAAATTGAAGGTAAAATCAATAAAGATGTTGCTAAGGCTTTAAAGAAGTTTGGTGATGACTTTAATGAAGAAGAATTTAGATCTACGAATCCTAACGTTTTGAGAAGAACGGCTGAGATCAATAAAATAGAAGACGAGTTAAAAAGAGTTCAAGAGGAAGAAGATATGGCTGGGTTTAAACAGCTAATCGAAGACTTGAAGATTACTTGTCCGGTAAGTGGTTCAGGAAACTGGACGGATGTTCGTCATTTTAACTTGATGTTTTCAACTGAAATGGGTTCTGTTGCTGATGATTCAAATAAGATATACCTAAGACCAGAAACGGCTCAAGGTATTTTCGCTAACTATTTGAATGTTCAGAAATCGGGTAGAATGAAAATTCCTTTTGGAATCGCTCAAATCGGTAAAGCCTTTAGAAATGAGATTGTTGCAAGACAATTTATTTTCAGACAAAGAGAGTTTGAACAAATGGAAATGCAATTTTTTGTTCGTCCTGGTGATGACTTAAAATGGTATAACAAGTGGAAAGAAACTAGAATGAAGTGGCACCAGCTACTTGGTTTTGGAGAAGAGAATTATAGATTTCACGATCACTTGAAAATGGCTCATTATGCTAACGCTGCAGCTGATATCGAGTTTAACTTTCCATTCGGATTTAAAGAGTTGGAAGGAATTCACTCTAGAACGGATTTCGATTTAAAAGCGCATGAAGAGCATTCAGGTAAAAAATTACAATTCTTCGATCCTGAGCTAAATCAAAATTACGTTCCTTATGTTGTAGAGACTTCAATCGGTTTGGATAGAATGTTCTTAGCGGTTATGTCTGCTTCATTAAAAGAGGAGACTTTAGAGGATGGTTCTTCAAGAGTTGTTATGAGTATTCCTCCTGTTTTAGCTCCAATTAAATTGTCAATCTTACCATTGACGAAGAAAGACGGAATGCCAGAAAAGGCAAGAGAAATATTAAAAGAACTACAGTTGGATTATAACTGTCAGTACGATGAAAAAGATAGTATTGGTAAGAGATATAGAAGACAAGATGCAATAGGAACTCCTTACTGTATCACTGTTGATCACCAAACTTTAGAAGACAATACGGTTACTTTACGTGATAGAGATACCATGAAGCAAGATCGAATTGCAATTGCTGATTTGGCTAGTATCTTAGATAAGAAAGTTAACATGTCTCATGTTTTGAGGGAGCTTATTTAATTTGCTGATGGGCTAATTAATTGATTAGCTAATGATATTGTAAAGAGAGCCAGGCTAATTAGTCTGGCTTTTCTCATTTATTAAATTATACCCTTATCCTGACCGAAATTATTAATTATTCTTATTAACTATTAGCAAATTAACTAATTAGCCCATCAGCAAATTAATAAAGCCTATTCCTTATCTTTAAACCCTTAATAAATTCAATTAGTAATGAAAGGCAATTTGCATATATACAACACGCTTACAAAAAGTAAGGACTTATTTAAACCGGTTACTGACGATAAAGTTGGAATGTACGTTTGTGGTCCGACCGTTTATAGTGATGTACATATTGGAAACTGTAGAACTTTCATAGGTTTTGACGTTGTTTTTAGATACCTGAAATACTTAGGGTACAAGGTTCGATACGTTAGAAACATTACTGATGTTGGTCATTTAGAGGCTGATGCAGATGAGGGAGAAGATAAGATCTCAAAAAAGGCAAAATTGGAGCAATTAGAACCAATGGAGGTTGTTCAGAAATATACGAATGGCTTTCATGATATCTTAGCTCAGTTTAATACACTTGCTCCTTCTATTGAGCCAACGGCTACCGGACATATTGTAGAGCAGATTGAAGCGGTTCAAAAAATCATTGATAACGGTTGGGCTTATGAGTCTAATGGTTCGGTTTATTTTGATGTAGAAAAGTTTGCTGCGACAAATGATTACGGGAAGTTATCAGGAAGAAAAATCGAAGACTTATACAGTGCGACACGTGAGTTAGATGGTCAATCTGAAAAGAGGAACCCACTAGATTTTGCGATATGGAAAAATGCATCTCCTGAGCATTTAATGCAATGGAATTCTCCATGGGGGAAAGGATTTCCAGGATGGCATTTAGAGTGTACGGTTATGTCTACAAAATACTTGGGAGATACTTTTGATATTCACGGTGGTGGAATGGATTTAAAATTCCCGCATCATGAATGTGAGGTAGCTCAAAATGTAGGTTGTTGTGAAAAAGGACCTGCAAACTTCTGGATGCATGCAAACATGCTTACCGTAAATGGTGAGAAGATGTCAAAATCTAAAAACAATGGCTTTTTACCAGAGGAATTATTTACTGGTGATAATCCAGTTTTAGAAAAAGGATACTCTCCAATGACGGTTCGATTCTTTATGCTACAAACGCATTATCGTTCCACTTTGGATTTTTCAAATCAAGCTATTCAGGCTTCTGAAAAAGGATTCCAGAGATTATGTGATGCGATAAATACCTTAGAAAGTATTGAGGCTGGATCAGAGAATACGGTTGATATTGAATCTGTTTGGAATAAAGCTGTTGCCGCAATGGACGACGATTTTAATACTCCAGTTTTGATTGCGAATCTTTTTGATGCGGTAAAATTGATTAATTCAATTGCCGATAAAAAAGAGTCTATAGATAGTGCTAATTTGACATTGTTAAAGAAGTTGATGCATGACTTCACTTTTGATGTTTTGGGATTAAAACTAGAACAAGAAGAAAGTGCTGAAGCTGGTTTAGAGGATGATTTAATGCAGCTGTTGATTCAAATGAGAATCGATGCAAAAAAGGATAAAAATTATGCTCAAGCGGATCAAATTAGAGATGCTTTAAGTGCATTAGATATTGAACTAAAAGATACTTCAGATGGTGCCGTTTGGACAAAAAAATAAGTTTTTCGCTTTAGTAGTTTCAGTTTTACTACTTGCCTCTTGTGCAGAGGACAAACCAAAACCTCAGGCTAAGCCTACAGTTCAGAAAGCTAAAATTGTGGTGCCTCAGTTGAATGCTGATTCAGCATTTAAATATGTGGAGAAGCAACTTTCATTTGGTCCAAGAACAAATAACTCAAAAGGACACGAAGAGTGTGGAGATTACTTGATCTCTTACTTCAAGGATTTGGGTTTAAATGTTGAGGTTCAAAAAGGAACGGTGAAAGCTCATGATGGAAAAAAACTAAAGTTTAGAAACATCATAGCACAACACAATCCGCATTATGCAACACGTGTTTTTCTTTCAGCTCACTGGGATACAAGACCTTGGGCAGATGAAGATCAGAAAAGAAAGAAAGAGCCCATTTTAGGTGCGAACGATGGAGCAAGTGGAGTTGCTTTATTGATGGAGCTTGCTAGAGTAATTAGTCAAGATTCAGCAAAGGTTGGAATTGATTTTATCCTTTGGGATGCAGAAGATTACGGTATGCCTGGAATTGAAGATTCGTATTGTTTAGGATCTCAGTATTGGTCGAATAATAAATTGCCATTGAATTATAGAGCGAAATTCGGAATCAATTTAGACATGGTAGGAGGTACGAACGGAAACTTCCCAATTGAAGAAATTAGTAGCTATTATGCGGGTCCAATAGTGGATAAGGTTTGGAATAAAGCACATGACTTAGGCTATGGAAAATACTTCCCTAAAATTAAAACGGGAGCTATTACAGACGATCATTACTACATCAATACGATGGCTAAAATCCCTTGCATTGACATTATACACAAGAACTCAGTGACAGAGCAGTTTCACCCATCTTGGCATACACATTCTGATAATATGGATGCTATAGATAAAAACACTTTAAAGGCTGTAGGACAAACAGTTCTTGGTGTTGTTTATGATGAAATATTGAGATAATAGTTATTTAGAAGTGCTTAGACGATCTATTAAAAGCCTAGCTTTGTTTTTGATATCAATTATCGGAGTTGCTTTTCTAAACTTTGGAATAGTTGAACAGATCATAATTCCAGATCCTTGTTTGTATCATACTAAAGAGACCACCTTCCTTTGGAATTTGTTCTATACTTTAAGTGGCGCAGAGGGTTATCATCCATTTCCGACCTTGTTGAATTTTATTCTAACGTTGATTGTTGGTGTATTTGTTGGGTTTTGGTTGACAAGAAGGGTTAATAAGAGGTAATTGTTCGGGCGACCGCAAGGGTAGCCCCTACGGTGCAACAATTATTGTAGGGGCTACCCTTGCGGTCGCCCGAAAATAAAACCTATTCCTCAGCAAAATCAGGATTAGATATAAACTCATAATCAGTAAGAGTTTGAAGGAAAGCTATTAAATCTGACTGTTCTTGGTCATTTAAAACAATACCTTTACTTAGTCGGCTATCTAAATATCCATTTTCTTTTACTCCTTCAGAATAATGGTTGATTACTTCATCTAGACTCATAAAACGTCCATCGTGCATATATGGATTGGTTAAAGCAATATTCCTAAGTGTAGGAACTTTAAACTTACCGGAATCGGAAGTCACTTGACTAACCAAGGCTCTACCTGCATCACTAAAAGTATAATCTAAACCATTGTTAACAAAGCTGTAATCTGTAAAAAGAGGTGGAGTATGACAAGAAGAACAATTGGATTCAAATAGATCTAGTCCAGATTTCTCTTTTGAACTAAACGAGATTTCTCCTTTTATATACTTATCGTATTTAGAATTAGCTGAAATTAGAGTAGATTGAAACTGAGCAATGGCAATAAATACTAAATCACTGCTAATGGAATCTGTTCCAAAAGCAACCTGAAAGTCCAATGGATAGCTAGAATTAGCGTTTAGCTTGTTTATCATTTCAGCAATTGACAAGTTCATTTCAACCGGATTAGTTATTGGTGCTAAAGGAAACACTTCAATGTGATTCACTCCACCATCATGCATAAAATAGGGTTGCCAAGCGAGGTTAATTATTGCCGGACTATTCCTTGTACCTATCAAGTTATTTACACCAGCACTTAGTGCTGTATTATGATCTGAAAAGGCATGTGATTGTGCATGACAACTACCACAAGAGATTGAATTATCGACGGAAAGGATTGGATCGTAAAATAGCTTTTTACCAAGTTGAACACGTTCCTTTGAAAAAGGAAATTTCTCAGAAGTATAAAAAGGTTCTGGAAATGATTCAGGCGGATCAAAAACTACTTTTTCAGAAGTAATTTCCATATCCTGAGAACAAGAAAAAAGGAAGGCACTCAAAAATAGAGTCACCTTCCAAATTTTAAAAGTCATATAGCTTTAGTCTATGCTTGAAATATTTGTCCAGCCATTAAAATCATCAGCCATTATTTTAGCGTTCGCTCCAGGCATATGAAAGCTTCCGTTTTCAACACTTCCAAAAGTGTGGAAAAGCTTTGCTGGGTTGGCCTTAAAGTTGATCGTGCGTGTTTCTGTTTCAGAGATAACTAGATCAGAAGAGAAAGTAAAGTCTCTAGTTGATACTACATTGTTTTCTCCGGTAAACCCACCAATATGATAGGCAAAACTACCATCCGTTGATTGAGGTGAACTACCTTCTGCTTTTAGCATGATGTAACCACTGTTCCAATTCCAGAACATTCCATTGATTACGTCTAAAGCTCCGCTTTGAGCACCCGATATATTTCTTGTACTATCAACACCAAAAGTAACTTCGATACCTGTGTAGTTTCCTGTTGGAACATTACTGATATTAATGCTTAGTGAATTAGCATCACTTGCGTCTAAAAAATGGTAAGAATCACTTTGAGCCCATGAAGTGCCATCATCCTTGATTAGTTTGATATTACTTATATAATGTTTGAAAGTAGAAAACACTAAAGTATCTCCGTTCATAGGGTGAATAAGGGTGTCGTTAAGAGTGAAATCCTCCATACCCATTCCCCAAACATAGTTGAAATCGATATTGACATCTCCATGTGTTTCTGTTGTTTCAATAGGTGAATCTGCTTCTTTTTCACATGAAGAAAGTCCAAATATTAAGACAGCAGCGATTATTGGTTTAAGTATATTTTTCATAATTGTTTAGTTTAATAGAAAACTAGATTACATTCCGTGCATCATTCCGTCCATATCAAAGTGAACCATTACCATTTCACTAGCAGTCTTACTTTCAGCATCGGTAACATCAAAATGAAGCCAATACATCATTCCTAAAGAATCTGGAATTTGTACTGTATCAACTAAATGATATGAAGTTCCAGTAAGGTTTCCGCTTACTTCATACTCTAAGTCATGAACATGATTACCTTCTTGGTCTCCAAGATGAACATGAAAGCTTGCTAACTCAACATCATCTGCAAAAGTAGCATCAACGATAAATGAAGTTCCCATGTCAAAGTGTTCGTGATTTTCTGGTGAGGTAACCGTAATGGTTGGAGCTGCTTCATCTAAAACCTCGTCTTCTGTACAAGCTGTAAATGATAAAGAGGCTAATGCGATAAATCCTAATATGTTTCTAGTTTTCATAATGTCTTTTTTTAAAATAAAAGGCTAATGCCTGTTTGAAAACGGATACTTGTTTCGTTTTGAATACCCGTTGTGTTCTCCGAAATCGGAAGGTCAACCAGTAAAGGAATAAATAACTTCTTTTTGATTCCTAGTCTCATTCCTGCTGAAAGAAATGATCTAGTATACCCCGTATTGAGAATAGCATATCCGTTTTTTCGATTTTGATCTAAGTTTTCATATTTAAGTCCTACTAGTGCGTTAATCGCAACATTTTTAGTGGTAGAACTGTCGCTACAACAGACTTTATCGAAAGAATAATCTAGCCAAAACTCATTGGCAATAACATCGCCAAAGTAGTATCCTTCTTGGTTTTCCGTAGTTTTCTTATAAATAAATTGATTTCTAATTCTTAATTGTTTGAACTGTTGATTCACCACTAAACCTACAAAAGGATCAAATGATCTTGAACCTACTGAAGTAAAAACAAGTCCACTCTCTTCCCCAGCTTTTCCAAGCGGAATTTCAGATCCAGCTAAAACAGCTATTTCCGATTTCTTTTTCTTCCAAATTCTGAAGCAAAGAAAGGTGCTTAAATCACCTATTCCATTGAAGGTTGAGTACTCAAAAGTGTCATCATACCCGAATAGAGGCGTGTAGGAAACTTGATTCCAAGACGATTGAATACCAACCGTTAAGCGATCTGTTATACCATACATACCTTGCATATTAACTGCTTGTGCATATTTAATGTTTAACACATTTGTTATAGCGTAAGAAGTCATTGGCATCAATTGATACCTCCAGTTAAAGTGACTTGTTTCGAAGTAAAATTCTCCCTTTTTCAGTGTTGTGAATCCGGCGTTGGAGCTTGAATTCAATCCAACTGAACCTTCCATTCCATGATGAGCTAGTAAAGCCGTATAGGAGCTTACTAAACACATCAGAACAATGATGTATTTCATATTATGTAGTTGTTAGTGAGTAGTGTTTAGGGATTAAGCTAAATACTAAATGAATAAGGTCACTAAAACAATTGGGGAGGAGCAGGATCGAGATAAAAATGAGCCGACTGCAATTCGGCTAGATATCTAGCTTGTAAGGATAATTTGTCTCCTCTTCCGAAAAGAGAGACTTTATCTATCAATTGGACAAAGCCTATAGGATAGTCTTGCCACTTAATGTTTAATTCTGGTTTATCTTGTTTTTTGGATTCAGCTTCGAACTGTTTTGCTAAGTAACACTTACCGTTACATTCCAATTGAGGCTTTGCCTTGTTTTCACAAAGTTCCTCGGAGATATAATCGTAATTAATCAGATATTCCAATAGAGGAGCAGCTGGACGAGCCAATGCCACCATGTAAAGTGCAATAAAAAAAACTGCAGTTATCTGTTTCACAAATACGAAGATAGGAGGATTATTGATAAAAAATGATGATTTTAGTCACAAACAGATTCTTTTCGTGCCAAATGAGTGATAAACAAGTACAAATTGAGGAGTCTTGGAGCAATGTCCTTCAAGATGAATTTCAGAAGGAATACTTTAAAGAAATCCAAGAATTCTTGAGAAAGGATAAAATGGAAAACGAAGTTTTTCCTCCCGAGTCTGAAATTTTTGCGGCATTTAATCACGTGCCTTTTAACGATGTTAAAGTGGTGATAGTTGGTCAAGATCCTTATCACGGAGTAAATCAAGCAAACGGTTTGTGTTTTTCGGTTAATCCAGGAATTGCTCATCCGCCTTCGTTGATTAATATTTTTAAGGAGTTGGAATCAGATTTGGATATTCC
>Ga0228674_1001476_pt1 | contig 13957 bp, 11 predicted proteins | sample 1D_rmetaG_FD_189054 | JGI IMG/M metagenome (GOLD analysis project Ga0228674, IMG submission 189054) | Seawater microbial communities from Monterey Bay, California, United States - 1D_r | ecosystem: Environmental > Aquatic > Marine > Coastal | place: USA: California | collected 2016-09-26
GTACGGAGTTGTCGATTTTGAAGGTAAAATTCAAATACCATTCAAGTACGATGCTATCTCAGAATTTGTTGGAGGGCTTTCGATCGTGGAGGTGGATGAGAAATTGGGTTTGATGCATCGAAACGGAGTCCTTGTCCTAGACTGCGAATACGATGATTTGGGAATGATGTCAGATGGACTAATCTATGGATCGAAGGCCGGTAAATATGGTTATTTCGATGCTCAAGGGCGCACGCGTATTCCTGAGAAGTACGATGACGCTTACGATTTTGCGAATGGAATCGCGAAGGTAGAAATTTACGGTCTTCAAGCTTATATTGACATTTATGATGTATTTGTTGTGCAACCTGCATATCCAGAGATCGATATTTTTACAGATTCACTATTCGTTTTCACAAAGGATGGCCTGATGGGTTTAATGGATCGACTTGCCAGGGTGATCGTTCCTGCGCAGTTCGATGAAATAGGACACCTTCAAGATGGGTTAGCGATTGCAGTTCTTGATGAGGAGATAGTATACCTGAATGAAAAAGGTGAGGTTGTAATTCAGGATGAATTTGAAGTTTACCCCAATTTTGCATACAAGGGTGAGTTCTTGAATGGTGAAGCGGTAGCGGTCAAAGAAGGAAAATACGGACATATCGATGTTAAAGGAAATACAGCCTTATCTTTTAAGTTTGAAAACTTAGGGATTGGAGAAAGTGCTATTCCATTCCAAAAGGAGGGGTTATGGGGAGTGTTGAATAGATCAGGTAAGACAGTGATCTCACCGCTCTATGAGAACATCTCAATCACGGATGAATTTGTTTTCGCCTCGAATGAAGACGGAAATGGAGTAATGAATGTAACCGGTTCTACCATTGTTCCGTTTATATATGATGACGTGGAACTTCTGCAAAAGGATATTTTTATCGTGCGGAAAGGAAATTTGCTTGGTATACTTCAGAATGGAGAGCTTTTAACAAGTATTGTCTATGACTCTATTGAGGCCTTTGAAGAAGAATTCCTATTTTTAAGTAAAGAGGGACAGTTGTCCTATTATGAGATAGCTACCGGGAAAGTAATAACAAGTAAAGTAACGGAGAGTGAATAATCTGTTTGATCAATTGGATAAATACAAATTTGGGATCATCATTACGATGGCGGTTCTCATTGGTGTATATATCTACTTGATGCTGGATTCATTCCCAAAAGGCTACATCGAATATGAGCCATTTCATAGAGCTTCTCATGTTGAAATACCGCCTGAAGAAATTATGCTTCAACCTCAAAATATCATGCTTCCGGCTGACTTTAAACCAGAGGATGTCAAGAATATGACGCGTGATGCAAATGACTCACGTGAGCGATCGTTTGAGAATTATTACGAAAATCAATCAACGCCACAGTCAATTGCCGAAGCTGAACAAGCTGTCTACGATTTGGAACAACAGATGAAGGACGCAACCGGTGGTCAAGAGGCAAGAGATGCTATTCGTGATGAATTAGCTGCACGTAAAGCTCGGTTAGAGCAGACGAAACAAAACCCATCCAACAACAGACCAACGAATCAAAACACGGGAAATACGGCATACGCTGGATCCGTGATGGTTGAATTCGACGTACCAAAACATACTGCACATCAAAATAACAATTGGTATGTGCGAAATCCCGGATATACATGTCCAAAAGGCTCAAGTGGCACTGTAACAATTGTGGTTAAGGTAAGTCAAAGTGGTTCGGTTACATCCGCCACGTTTGATCCCTCTAGAAGCTCGGGTGCAAATTCATGTATGATCGAGCAGGCGAAGAAATATGCAAAGATTTCACGATTCAACTTTGCAAAAGATGCAGCCAGTTCTCAAACTGGTTGGATTTCGTATCGCTTTATTTCATCGTAGTTTTAAATAAATATCACTGTAATGAAAAACCTTCTTTTCCTCTTAGGAATATTTCCCTTTGTCTCAGTTAGCAATGCACAAGAAAATATCAACTTCGAAGATGAATGCTTATTAAATGTGAAGTACGTAAAACCAGATTACATGGATCTTCCTAGTAATTTGAGCTTCTTTTACACCTAAAAAGAGATTCAAAATTTACGATACAATGGAACTGTTACGGCTGAAAAGCTAGAAGCGACGCGCACCTGGAAGGAGCACTATTATTTGGAAGACTCGATTGTTTTTGAGGAGAAAATAACGGTTTTATTTGGCGAGACAGAGGATGATCCTAGAAACATGATAGGCAGCACCTATGATTGTTGTGCCCGCATTGAGTATCACTCCGGAGTAGAGGAGAATTTCATAGACCGATGGCTCTATCATAGTATAGAAATTGATTATGAGTCTAATACCCTAGTTTCTACCTATCAAAGAAATGTTTACGGAGAAAGTTCCATGTTAGAGGTTTTTAATCCGAGCTCCGAGAATGTTCCGTTTTATGAGGTTCTAAGGAGATTCTATTCTAATGGAAATAGTGAATCAACCAAGTTTTCCACTACGGAGGAATAGATTAACCTTCGAAATATTCGTATTTTTAGCCATCTAAAATTTAAGGATGAGCATACCCAATTGGAAAACAGTCAAAGAATACGAAGACATTACATTTAAGAAATCGAATGGCGTGGCTCGAATAGCATTTAATAGACCTGAGGTTAGAAATGCATTTCGTCCAAAGACTGTTTTTGAACTCTATGAGGCGCTCACAATGGCAAGAGAGGATCAAGAGATTGGTGTAATTCTTCTTACCGGGGAAGGGCCTTCTCCGAAAGATGGTGGATGGGCCTTCTGCTCAGGAGGTGACCAAAGAGTTAGAGATAAGAGTGGCTATAAAGGTGAAGACGGAATTAATCGTTTGAACATTTTGGAAGTACAACGATTGATTCGATTTATGAATAAAGTTGTGATCGCATTAGTCCCAGGTTGGGCTGTTGGTGGTGGACATAGTTTGCATGTTATCTGTGATTTGACTATTGCAAGTAAGGAACATGCAAAATTTATGCAGTCAGATGCCAATGTTGCTAGTTTTGATGCTGGTTTTGGATCAGCCTACTTGGCCAAGCAAGTTGGGCAGAAAAGGGCACGAGAAGTTTTCTTCCTTGAGTTAGAGTACTCAGCACAAGATGCTTACGAGATGGGCATGGTTAATGCAGTTGTACCTCATGAACAACTAGATCAAGTTGGATATGAGTGGGGACAAAGAATTCTTGCCAAAAGTCCAACTGCAATCAAGATGCTCAAATTTGCGTTCAATTTAATCGATGATGGATTGGTTGGACAGCAAGTCTTCGCAGGAGAAGCAACTAGATTAGCGTACGGTACTGATGAGGCGTCTGAAGGAAGAGACGCTTTCTTGGAGAAACGTAAACCGGAATTCGGTAAATATCCAAAATTCCCATAGTATGAAACGAATCATAATATTTTCAATAGTGCTTGTAGGACTTCTGTCACTTTCATTCGTGCCAGGAGAAGCTAAGCTACGTAAGGATGTACTTCCAGAACCTCAGACTACACAGAATGTAATCATATTGGTGATTGATGGACCACGAATGACAGAAACATTCGGAGATCCCACGGGACAGTACATTCCTCATTTGAATGAAGACCTTAAGCCGCAGGGAGTGTTGTTTACAAACTTCAAAAATAATGGAGTAACAACAACTAACTCAGGTCACACGGCGATTACGACTGGAACCTATCAGCGCGTGAAGAACGATGGTACTGAGCTGCCAAAATACCCGTCCATCTTTCAACAGTATTTGAAACAATCAAAGAAATCAAAAGATAAGGCATGGATTGTTGCGAGTAAGGGGAAACTAAATATTCTTGCAAATGCTAAGAAGAAGGGATGGTTTAATAACTACATGCCATCTGAGTACTGCGGGCCGCAAGGGAATGGTGTTGATTACGTAGCGGATATTTTTACTTGGGAAAAAGTAATGGATGTTTTGAATAATGAGCGTCCTAACCTGATGTTAATAAATCTTCTTGAAGTTGATACTAGAGGTCATAACAATGATTGGGAGAATTATTTGAAGGCGATTACTAAGACGGATAATTATGCATACGAGCTTTGGAATTATTTGCAGTCAGATGAGCACTACATGGGTAACACGACGCTGATCATCACCAATGACCATGGGCGTCATTTAGACGGTCATAGAACTGGCTTCAAGGAACATGGAGATGGGTGTTCAGGGTGTCGCGATATTTATATGCTAGCTCTAGGACCTGATTTTTACCAGGATAAGATCATTAATGAGGAATACGAACAATTAGACATCAGTATTCTTGTTTCTGAGTTGCTCAGATTCGACATGTCAACTTCACGTGGGCGTAGGATAGAAGGTTTATTCAGAGAAGAATAGGAATTATCATCCTTTCGAATACCAATCTGCAATTAACTCTAGAATTGTTTCGCTCTGTTGTAGATGAGGATGATGGCCGCAATTTGGTGTGAGGCACGTGGTTCCGTTAGGATGTTTTTCTTTAATCAGCTCTAATTGTCGCTCTGTTCCGTACTGATCCTCTGCACCTTGTATAAATAGACCAGGAAAATGCCCGCCAATTTCATGTGTAATATTCCAGTCTAAAAAGGAGGAATCTCTCCATATGTCTGCCCAAGCGTAGAACAGATCATTCGTTTTTTCAGAGTGAAACTTCTTTAACCCATCTAATTTTCCTTTTTCATATGCTTTGACAGCTGGCTCTATTCCAGCAATAGTCTCCGGTTCATTAATTACGTGCGCAGCCATAGTAATAACTCCTTCGATGTTCTCGGGGTATTGGTGTGCATAGAGTAATGCTATGGAGCCGCCATCAGAGTGTCCTAAAAGAAGTACTTTTTGGTTTGGATTGGAAATTTTGGCTACTAATAAAGGTAATTCCTCCAATGCATAAGTATGTAGATAGTTCGCATCCCTTTGTTTGATGAATGGATCAGAATGACCATGTCCCTGACGATCATATATAATTCCCGGTAGATTCAAACCACTACACAGTTGCTGTGGGAATTGCTTCCATTGCGGAATACTTCCTAGTGCTTCGTGTAGAAAAATGATTACAACATCCGCATCATCGTAATGACGAGCTCCGTTTGGCATAACGATTTCATAATTCAATTCTATGCTATCTATTCTGATCTTCATGGAAATAAAAAAGGGATATTGTCCAATGAACAATATCCCATATCATAAGTTTGATGCTATTAATCCTTTACACGCTCAACGTAAACGCCTGTGCGAGTATCTACTTTGATTACCTCGCCAGTATCAATGAATAATGGAACTCTAACTTCAGCACCACTAGCAATCGTTGCTGGCTTCATTGTGTTTGTTGCAGTATCACCTTTAATTCCAGGCTCCGTATAAGTCACTTCAGAAACGATGTGCATCGGTAACTCAAGGACCAGCGGAAGTTCCTCCTCAGCATGGTAGATTATTGATACAGTCATTCCCTCTATTAGGAATTCTGGTTTATCAACGAGAGAGGGTTGAATGTTTACCTGCTCAAAATTTTCATTGTTCATGAATACGTAGCTATCTCCTTCTTGGTAGAGATATTGGTACTCACGATTCTCGATTCGTACGATTTCGATTTTATGGCCTGCCGAAAAGGTATGATCCAAAACACGTCCAGTATCGATTTGTTTAATCTTTGTTCGAACAAAAGCAGGACCTTTACCAGGTTTTACATGCTGAAATTCTTTTACTTGGAAGAGTTTACCATTGTGATTGATGCACAATCCGTTCTTGATATCTGAAGTATTTGCCATTATATTTTTTTTCGTTGAACGAATATAAGGAATACGAATGATTTTTCCCGAGAATTGGAATAATTCCCGATATTTGAATAAAACTACTTAAAATGAAGGAGTATTGGAATGATTTGACGACAGCGCAAAAGGCGAAGTATATAGTTGCAAGTGTTGTCGGTATTTTGGTTGTCATATTTGCCATACTTAACTGGCGATTCACAAGTGTACATGTACTCTTTACCAAAGTTGAGATTCCGATTACACTGCTAATCATAATGAGCATTGCTGGAGGCTTCGGAATAGCTACTCTCTTTGATTACCGTAAATTCAAGAAGAAGGATAAGCAGATAAAGCAATTGAAGGCTAAGCTAGCTCAAAAGGAAGCAGCTGATGAAGAACAGATCTAGTTGTTCTTAACTCATTCTCAAACTGTTGATAAATCGAGCGATATTTCCAGATGAAATCATTGCTGGAGAGCACCAATTGAACTATCTTTAGGCTATGATACCATCCATAAAATGGGCTAGAGTATCTACTCGAGAGAGGACCCATGCGGCAATTTTTGAAGCTTAAAATTTTATCTTCAGGAGAGTCTCAGAAGTCAGATGAAAGGCCGCACTCGCTTGCGAGATTGAATAAATCAGTGGAACTCAGAACACTTCAGCAATCCTAAACTTGTTTACTGAAGCTTCAGTCAACAATCTGCATGGGTTTTTTACTTTCCCAATCTACTTTACTTCGAGTATTTTCACTTCAGTCCTTCTGTTTTCTTGATGTTCCTCTTCTGTTCAGTTAACACTATTCTTACATCTGTTGATGAGTTTGTTTTCACCGTAACCCTTTGCAAGTATCTTAGCCGCCTTAACCCCTTTCTTTCTCAAATAATCAACACAACTTTAGGCTCTAGCTTGAGACAATCGTTGGAATAGCCGTTGGCGTTCCGGTAATACAAATGTCAAAATCTCCAGTTGCACCAATTGTCGTGCCTGCTGTTGGAGCTGCACATGTCGGTGTTAAACTTATTGCCGTTGCTACGGAACAACCGTCTGATTGACCATACGCAGTGATCGAAATTAGTGCAAGTAGGGAAAGTATTATCCGTTTCACAAGGCTAGGTTAATCGTTCAATTGAATAAACTCAAGATGAGTCGCTCCATGGTCTATAAGAACTTGCTTAACGTCAACAGGAGAGAAGCTTTCGCTCACCTCTTTTCTTTCTTTAATACTTTGTGGTCGTAACATAATTTCTCCCTTACCATTTTCATATTTGTACTTCACTTTACATTCTGAAACATTCTGAAACATTCCGAAACATTCCGAAACATTCCGAATTGAGCGACAAGAAGTCTCCAATGCTAGGATGTCATCGCTATCAAATCTGGCCTCGAAAGAGTAACTGTAAGCTTGTGAGAAAGAAGTTGACGCGAAACAGGTCGCAATAACGAGTAGTAGTCCGTATTTCATATGCAGTGTAATTAGTTTGATTAGCAGCATGCACAGCCGTGCGAAAAAACAGAATTAACACGTTGACAGCAAATATTTTACTGCTCTTGCATAGTAAAAGTGTTTAGTGCTAAATAAGCCGTGAATTATTTAATCAGATAACTAGAAAAGAATGAGTCGGAATGAAGCTATCCCATTAACTCTTCGATGATACGATCCATTGAATAACCTTCCGCCTCGGCACGATAGTTTCTAACTAATCTGTGACGAAGAATCGGCTTAGCAACAGCTTTTACATCCTCAATATCTGGAGAGTATTTTCCATTTAATGCAGCATGACATTTGGCACCAACAATGAGATATTGAGATGCACGCGGCCCAGCTCCCCAAGTAATGTAGTTCTTGGTAATAGCAGTAGCACTCTCATCGTTAATTCGAGTTTTGGCAACTAATTTTACGGCGTATTCAAGTACATTGTCTGCAACCGGTATTCTTCGGATCAGGTCCTGATATTGCATAATTTGATCTCCAGACAGAATCTGATTCAAATTTACAGTCTGATTTGTTGTCGTAGATTTAACAATTGCCATTTCTTCAGCAAATGTTGGATAATCTACCCAAATGTTGAACATGAATCGATCGAGTTGTGCTTCCGGTAACGGATATGTTCCTTCTTGCTCGATCGGGTTTTGCGTCGCTAAAACAAAGAACGGCGCTGGCAGTTTATAGCTTGTTCCTGCCATTGTTACAGAACGCTCCTGCATTGCTTCTAACAGCGCAGATTGTGTCTTTGGAGGAGTTCTATTGATCTCATCCGCGAGAATGATATTTGTGAATAAGGGTCCTTTTACGAATTTGAATTCACGTTTGTCATTTAAGATTTCTGCTCCAATAATATCTGATGGCATCAAATCTGGCGTAAACTGAATTCGATTAAAACCGAGTCCTAAACAATCTGAAATGGTGTTTACTAATAACGTTTTTGCTAATCCTGGAACACCAACTAATAAACAGTGTCCGTTTGAAAAAATCGAGATAAGTACCTGGTCGACAACGTCGTCTTGCCCAACAATGACTTTATGAATTTCGTTCTTTAGGTCTTTGTAATGACTAACAAGTTGATCTATCGCGGCCTTATCTGACATAGTAATTATTGATTTAGTTTCTAAAGATAAACTTTCTAGTCTTTCTTCCAAGGGTTAGTGAATTCACATCTTTCGAATGGATCATTGATGCTAATGTACGTCGTATTGATCCTAGAAATAACCCAATCGTTAATCATCATCTGCTTCTTTTCATTCTCAGCTGCACGTTTGATTAATGCGTAATCATCTTTGAGATTTGCCTTGTGTGGAGCCTTGGTATCCATCAATCGAACAATTCTGACCCCTTGTTTTCTCTCGTAAATGTTTGTATAGAGATTTGGTTCAGAAATATCTCCCTTTTCCATGTTTGTAGTGAGCAAATAGATTTGTTGATCGATTTGATTTAAATCTTCCATGTCCCACGTTTGCTCTCCTGTTGCTGGATTTGTAATGATTCCTTTGTTTTGTTTCGTTGTTTCATCATTCGAAAACTCCTTTACAGCAGCATCCCACGTAATTTTTTCAGTATCCAGTAATTGATAGCAAGAATCCAATCGCATTGCAGCATTTTCAACAGCATCACCTGAAAACTCAGCAACGATAAGAATGTGCTGACATGTGTAATCATCTCCTAAACGTTTACCTAACTTAATTATATGGAATCCATATTCGGTCTCAAAAACTTCTGAAACTTCATCCTGTTTCAAGGCAAATACAACTGATTCAAATGGCTTAACCATCATTCCTTTAGATGCTTGTATTTTCCCTCCATCCTGAGCACTTCCGGGGTCCATTGAGTGAATACGTGCTTGTGTAGAAAAAGTCTTTCCGGCCATGATGTCCTTTCTAATCTTCTCTAATTTTGCGCGTGCAATGTCTTTATCTTTTCGTGTAATTTCTGGATAAATTACGATCTGTTGGAAACTCAGCTGAGTATTGATGTATGGGAGACTGTCGGATGGTATTTTAGAATAAAATGTCTTCACCTCACGAGGAGTAACACTTATTCCGTTTGAAATGGTGTATTCCATTTCTCTTGCCATCAACTGCTCCTTAATAATTGGTCTGAACTCATTCTTGATTTGAGCAACAGTCTTTCCATAGAAATTCTCCATTTCTTGGCGACCTCCAATCTGATTCTCGATTACACGAAGTCTGCTTTCCATTTCTGAATCAACTTGCTCAGGCGAGACCTCAACACTATCTAGTATAGCCTGTGTGATCAATAGTTTTTGATACATTAGCTCTTCGAGCATTTCACAATCCATTTCAGGAGTCACAGTAATTCCTGCTTGAATAGCCTGAATTTTCTGAGCTTGGATATCTGAAAGTAGAATCACTTTATCTCCAACTTGAGCAGCAATCTTATCGATTGTCTGTTGAGCAAATGAACTAAAACTAGTTAAGGCTATGATGCTAAATATTAATCGTAATCTCATGCTTATCTTTTATCTGCTGAATCATTTTCGATTCGTTGTTTTCCTTTAATTTCTGTAATCGTTGTAAAACGACAATCTCCTTTATTTGTTGACTCAAGAACTCTAATGGTGGAGCCTCGTCCTTTACCTTGTAATCAATGACGTTTAAGAAATAACTGAACTCTTCATCTGAAAAATACGTCTTAGTCCTATTCAAAATGATGTTATCTACATTGTATTTCGTGAGTGGCACATCTTTAACTAATGTGTTGAAGTATACCCACGACGAATCATTGAAATAATAATTCTGAGCATAAAGTTTAGCATAAGAATTAACTTCGGAAAGGTCTTTATCATTTTTTAACAGGTATAGGTCTTGAACGCCTTCCTCTTTGTAGTCTACGGTGATAGGAATCTTAAGATAAAGCGCTTTAACTAAATAATCACTTAGAATAAATTCATCCTTGTGCTCATTGTAGTAATTCACAATTTCATTTTCTGAAACCGTAGTATCCAACTTGTCTTTTATTAGATGTTCTTCGAGGTAGTACTTTGCAAGTTCTCCTTGAAACGAATTTGAGCGTAATTCTACAAGCTTAGCGGCTTCTTCATCAATAGATTGAAGCTCTTGCATATAGGATTCATTTTCGCACCAATCTTCAAGAAACGCTCGGTATTGTTTTTTATCATCAACATCGTAACCTAGATGTTCCATAAGAACATAGGCGTCGGATTCAGTTAATTCCTTATCATTTACCGATGCAACAATTTTCTCTTTTTGTCCACATGATAGTAGTACAAAACAAAACAGGCTAGCTATAAAGCTAGCCTGTAAGTTCTTTATATTGTTCTTATTGACCAATAGAGTAGAGTGCTTCTTTATTGATGACTACTACGTGTTTCTTTTCAATTTCCTTCAACCACTCAATCTCTAAATGATTTTGATAATCTGAAGTAATTGCACCTTTCGCCTCGTCAAATTCTTTGAGTCCAGCTGGAATAACTTCCATTATTCTTACTGCATAGAACTTACCATCAAATGAATAAGTATCATTCATTCCTTGCTTTAACGTTTTTGGAGCGTTTGCAAGGCTCTTAGTTTTTACTAAATCGTACTTTCCTCTCTTGTGTTTCACATTTAAGGCAGACGATTCGTTCACCATGCGAATTGCAGTTTGAGTGGAAATTGTGTCGACAGCTAAAAGTTTAACCAATGCATCCGCATTTTCTTGAGAGTTGCACTCGAAAATATCTGCGTCAACTCGTTCACCCCAAGTGTACTTGTTCTTGTTTTGGTCATGAAATTCTTTCAGACCAGTTGTATCTTTCATTGCCAAGTTCCATACTTTATCAGACATAACTTCGTAAAGAAGAATTCCGTCATGGTACTCAGTGATTAGTGCTTTATATGCAGGGTATTTACCAGCAAGCTTCGTTTCTTCATAACCAAGAATTGCTTCATTTTCCCATTCCTTATATTGCTTTGCAACAACTGTTTTTGGAGTGTCTTGACGTGCAGCACGGTAGTTATCTTCCATGTACTGAGCGAAAGCTTCCGATCGGAATTTTTTCTTATCTAATTTGAAAAGTACTTTGTTTCCTTTTAAATCAGAGGCTTTAAACTTTCCAAGATGATATGTTGAATCAATGTTCTTATTGAACCATTTTAATCCTCTTTTGCTTTTGTTTTTGAATCCGTATTGATCTTTAAGTTTCACTACAAAAGATGATTGAGTCTTAACGGCTCTGGCATCCTTAGAAACTTTCTTTTCTAAATCTTTTTCCAATACTTCGAAAGAAGGAATGTCTTCCCAAGAGATACGTTTGATGATATGGAATCCGTAATCCGTTCTAACCGGTTCAGAAAAATCACCATCGTTTTTTAGCTTGAATGCAGCTTGACTAAATTCTGGAACCATTCTAGTCGTAGTTCCTGTCCCGAATTTTGGTAGAGCACCACCTTTATCTTTTGAGGAAGGGTCATCAGAATGCTTAGTCACGATTTCATTAAAGTCAGCTCCATCAGAAAGTAATGAGTGGATTTCATCAATTTTTGCTTTCGCAGCTGCTACTTCTTCAGGTTTCGCATCTTTACTAGCAGCAATCATTACGTGTGCAGCTTCGATAGTACCTCTAGCTGCTCGTTTATCAAAAACCTTCAGTATATGGTATCCAAATCGAGTGCGGAATGGATTTGATACTGAACCTACAGGTGCACTGAAAGCAGCATCTTCAAATTGATAAACCATTTGGAAAGCTGTAAAATAACCAAGGTCACCACCATTGTTAGCAGCACTTGGATCTTCAGATCCTCCTTTACCTTTGGCAACCATTGCGAAATCTTCGCCTCCTTCGATTCGTTTCTTCAAACCCATCAAGCGCTTGTATGCCTTCAAAGTATCTTCAGGCGATGCATTTGATTCTAAACGAACAAGTATATGAGAAGCACGGATTTCTGATTTCGTATGATCGTACGCTTCTCTAACGAGTGCTTCATTCTTAGAAGAATCAATTAGGTAAGGACGTGCTAATTGTTTTTGGTAACCAGCAAGTTCTTTAACCAGTTTTGGAATAGTGTCGTATCCCAAAGCTTCTGCTTCAGCAACTTTTAATTTGAATTTCTTGAACAATTCCATGTACTCATCAAGGGAAGCTTGGTCGTATTTTGGATCGTCATTATTCTTAAGGTAAATCTGTAAAAAATCAGATTTATTAATTGGATTGCCGTCTATTGTTATGATCACTGGATCATTTTGAGCAAAAGCCATTGTGTTAACTACGCAGGCAAGGACAAATACAATTATTTTATTCATAGGTTTATTTTTTTAGTCTGTCAAAAATAGGCATCCAAATGGACTTTGCCACTTATGACGAATTATTTTACACTATAGTTTGGTGCTTCTCTAGTGATCGTAACATCATGAGGGTGGCTTTCAAGAACTCCAGCAGCTGTGATTTTCACAAAACTTGCTCCCTTAAGAGCTTGAATTTCACCAGCTCCGCAATATCCCATACCTGATCTGAGACCTCCAATAATTTGGTACATTACTTCGCTCAACTTTCCTTTAAATGGTACTCTACCAGAAATACCTTCTGGAACAAGCTTTTTTACATCGTCTTCCGCATCCTGGAAATAGCGATCTTTTGATCCATCCTGCATAGCCTCAAGTGACCCCATACCTCGGTATGTCTTGAATTTACGCCCTTGGAATATTACTGTTTCACCTGGAGATTCTTCTACTCCTGCAAACATTGATCCTAACATTACTGTATCTGCTCCAGCTGCAATTGCCTTTACAATATCTCCTGTATATCGGATCCCTCCATCCGCGATTACCGGAACTCCTGTTCCTTCTAGCGCGATAGATACGTCATTCACAGCAGTCAGTTGTGGTACACCAACACCAGCAATAATTCTAGTAGTGCATATAGAACCTGGACCGATACCAACTTTTACGGCATCCGCACCAGCGTCAACTAAAAACTTAGCTGCTGCTGCTGTAGCAACATTACCTACAATAACATCTAAATGATCAAATGTCAATTTTACTTCTTTTAATTTGGCAACAACTCCTTCTGTATGACCATGAGCTGTATCAATGACGATGGCATCAACACCAGCATCCACTAATGCAGTAACTCGCTCAAGAGTATCATGAGTGACACCAACTGCAGCGGCAACTCTCAATCTACCAAATTTATCTTTACATGAATTAGGGTGCTCCTTTACTTTAATAATATCTCGGAACGTGATCAATCCAATTAGCTTATTGTTATTATCAACAACTGGAAGTTTTTCAATTTTATTTTTTTGAAGAATCTCTTCAGCTTGAGTTAAAGATGTGTTTTCCTCAGCAGTAATGATGTTGTTGGAAGTCATCACTTCTAGTATAGGTCTACTTAACTTTTTTTCAAAACGTAAATCACGATTGGTAACAATACCTTTTAGAATCTGATTTTCATCAACTACAGGTATCCCGCCGATTTTATACTCCTTCATCAATTTTAAGGCGTCCATAACCTTAGCATCTTCAGGGAGCGTAACCGGGTCAAGAATCATCCCGCTTTCAGATCGCTTAACTTTGCGAACTTGTAAAGCTTGATTCTCAATCGACATATTTTTATGTACCACACCGATTCCTCCTTGTTGAGCAATAGAAATTGCCAAACTAGATTCTGTAACAGTATCCATTGCTGAAGACACGATAGGTGTGTTAACTTCAATGTTTCTAGATATCTTGCTTTTTAGCTGAACATCTTTTGGTAGAATTTTTGAGT
>Ga0228674_1001484_pt1 | contig 13920 bp, 11 predicted proteins | sample 1D_rmetaG_FD_189054 | JGI IMG/M metagenome (GOLD analysis project Ga0228674, IMG submission 189054) | Seawater microbial communities from Monterey Bay, California, United States - 1D_r | ecosystem: Environmental > Aquatic > Marine > Coastal | place: USA: California | collected 2016-09-26
CAAATGCACACACACACACACACACACACACACGCCTGCGTATCAGTTTGAGAGGATGTTATGGAGGATGAAAGGTCAGGCGACCGTGCGTGCCCTGTGGGGAGAGAAATAGATTAGGGCGCGAAGCCACGCCGTCGCTCTTGTCGGAGAGGGTGCTGTTGCCACCCGCCGGCGCTACGAGTTGACCGTCGGTTGCCTTGCCGTATTGCCAGGTGTTGATGGCGACAGACGGATGCACGTGGCGTTTGGTGGACAAGACCGTGGTCGAGATCCAGTGGGCATACATGAGTAGTACTTCCACTAGAAAACAAGCGAGGACAATCCATGCCCACGACAAGGGGGGCTGCCATAAGTCGACGTACTCGTCGATGGTCGTGCGTAGCGTGCGCGTCAGCGCCGCGGTGCTGGCGTCTGTTGCCAACGTGCAAGTCACCGGAGGCGCGATCAGGGTACTGTTTCTCAAACCAGAAGTGATGCCCAGCACGACTGCTGCACAGACAATGCCCGTAAAGTAGATGACCACGACCACGGTATTCAAGATGATGCGCGTGACGGAGACGTTTGCGCGTCTCTCCTCCTTGACCATCAACTTTTCGTTTTCGTCGGAGTTGATTGGCAAGGCAAACAGGTTTCCAAGCGAGTTTCGTGTCACAAACACCAGCTGGGTGAGCAAAGTGATCACAAACAGCCAACCCAGCAGACTCTTGCCTTGCTGCACCGACTCGTTGCAAGTCTCCGACCACCCTGATGCCGTGAAACTCCATGTTTGAACCGCAGCGATGCCGTTGACGACGATGCAAGCGATGACGACCAGATTTGTGATCGTCATGACGACCGTGTTGTTGCTGTCAACCGTCATCGCGACGCAGTATTCACTCTGCACCCGAGGTCACGATCAAGACGCCTGCAACTGTTCGTATATACGTACTTGCACATCACTTGTGAATAGACCAAAGCTTATCGGCGAGCACCGACGATGGACGCCATCGATTCACCTAGCACGAATGGCGTGTGATGCAACCAGACCAACGCCTTCGTGTGTTATTGCACAGCGTATAAGAGTGGCGTACGCTTTTGAGAGGGTGGTGAACGCGGCGAGAGTGCAAGATCACCAACGAGCCGGTAAGAACACATGGTCATTTCTGGAGGAGACTACGTGCAAACATTGGGCATATGCACCGCCTTGATCATTACAGAGACCGACAACGACAACGTCGGAAGTGTGGTCGATCCGGAGTGGGTGGGGCTGGCTGTGGGCTTTCTATCGGCGATATCGCGATATTCGATATTTGCGAGCTTGATAGGAGCCATCGCAACCAGCTACGGGTCGTTTCGATATCAAACGCGTATCTCCTCCTTCTCTCCATCTCTCATGGCGTCCATCGGCGTGTTTGCCTACTCAGTGGAGCACGCGCTTTTTCTGTACACCGAGTACGTTGGCACTAGGATCGACGAGCCAACCGATGCGCAAAACATGCGCATGTTTTTGAGTCGTTCCATACCACTCTACCTGTTCATTTTGGCCTGTCCGTTGTACGTGTACTTTCTGATCTACGAAACCAAACACTCATTGGGGGCACCAAGACCTGCTCCAGAGCATAGACGTGAGACCGAGCGCTTGCCGCTGATGCCCTCGGCAGCAGCATCGGGCTCGCATGGGGGTTTGCGATAGCACGCGGGTGCATCGGCACGGTCGATTTTTTCCCGCGAATTGCGGCAAGTCAAGTGGGTACCTGATAGAATGTATTGAGTGGGGGCATATTAGTGTACTGCATACGGGTCCAATGCGTCAAAAGTCACAGTCGACCGCTGCGCAGCACAAGAGACCTATGCGATATAAGTACTAAACCTATTCGTTTGCAGTCGTTTGCAGTCGTTTGCAGTCGTTTCGGTGGTACGACAGGGCAGTCGTCGTTTGTGTTGCAACCATTCTTGCAGCAGCTGATACCGCAAGGTGGCTCGCTAGATACCGGTATTCAATTCGTTGCGTGTCCTTTGGCGCCCACATAGGTCTTGCGAAAGGGTGCTAGATACGTAGATGGTTGCCGATTCCGACGATGATGCGTGCTTCGTGTTCACCAGCCAGAACGTCGACGACGCTCGCCCGTGCAAGCGTCGAGCCAAGCAACCGCCTACGTGCGTAGACGCGAGTTCGATCCAACCGTCCTCAACCACATACGCAGCACTGTCTGACGACGAAACGTTCAACTTCCAGTTGCAAACAGAAGATATTCCACACAAGACACCGTCGCGAGCTGCATCCGGCAAACGTAACGCCAAGCAAGCCAAACACAACGCGTTTGATTCGGTAACCGAATCCGCGACGGCGGCTTCCAAGCAAGCTGCAAAGCCAACACGCAGCAAGAAGCCGGCAAAGGCCTCGAAGCGAATCGCTTCCACCACACGTATGCCCAACCCCGGAGCACAAGACACGGTCTGTCTACACATCGACATGGACGACGCGACCATCCGGCGCGAGAAGCAGAAACACTCGTGCCACAACAACCGCCTCGAGGACGATTCCGAGCTGATTTCAAAAACGCTCGACGTTTGCATCGACGACACGTCGAGCGAAGACGGCGTACTCTACGGAAAACATGCGTCGCAAAGCAGCTCTCTATCAAGACCGTCCATTCCTGCACAAGCACAGTCCGTTCGGCGGTCTGGTGCACCACAAGCAGGTACGTCGCACAATACACCGGAAGAGCAGCCGACCACGATTGTGGACGAGCCAACAGAGGATGCCGTCTCGACGCGCCGCTGTGTACCGGCTAGAAGCTGCGCAGCCGCACTGAAGCGTGCCTTTGAACACGAGGCCGTATGCTCCAACGGCGATCTTCACAATACACTGTTGAAGGCGTCGGAGGACGTGGCCAAGTGCGAGATGTGGTGGGACGATTTACGCGAGTCGCACTCGACGGTGCTCTCCACGATGCGTAATGCAATGACGCAAGAGATGCGCGCCATGCACAACCGCACGGCGACGCTCATGGAGCGCATGCGACAAACCTTTGACGAGCAAACGCATGCCAACGGAGCGCTTGCGCTTCACGCTTCCACGCGGTCGGTTGCGAGCATCGAGCATGTTTTGGCATCACTCGACACGCATCGCATGCAAACGATCGATCGATGTGGAGACGTGGAACCTCCAATGCTTCGATGGGCAATGATTGGCAGCGGGCGCGTGCGCGTGTGAACGTCTGAAGTAGGTGCAACAAACGTATGTCGTACACGAATGTATGCGGTGGGTCGTGTAGTGACGGTACAAAACTTAGTATCTACTACGATGGCCACGGACCATATTGTGCATGCTTTGTAAGCAACGGTGTTTGTGTATTCGTACACTCCGTCAGACGTGGCTAGGTCACAAGGACTGTGCAGCTCGCAGACGTCTCAGTTCCCTCGAGTCCACCTTTGCTGCTGTGGAAAGCGCTGCCGCTTGACCACTTCGATAGACCGCCTTGACCTTGTCCGAGCGATTCAACGCATCGTGGTTGTCGTCGGAATCCCTCAACGGCTCGGTCTCGAAAACGGTCGCTTCTACTTCGATATGATGGGAAGCGCGCACAAAGACCGCCACAAAGGCCAGTACCAATACGCAAAGCGACGCCGCCGTTGCGACGACGCCCGGAGCAAACAAGCCAATGTCGGGAAGGTTGCAGTTGACGATGAACGGTAGCGTTGCCAACTCGTCCAGCACGTAGTGTTGCAGGAGCGCAAACACGAGACTGAGCTCGGCGTTGGCGATTGCAAACACGGCCAACAGCATGCGAACGATCTGGGCCAGCCGATGTGTTTGGGGGCGCATTCCGACCAAGACCAGCACGAGGATGAGGAAGATCATGAGCAGCGATACCACAAAGTTGCCAATTGCTACGTAGCTCGCCACGTCAAAGATGGTGTTGACCACCTGAATGGTTTGGTGGTCGGCTTCCAAGATCAAGGCGCGCATTGGGGCGATGGCGCGCTTGGCGTCCTGCACCAAGAGAGCGATGCTCGCATTGACTTGCTGAGTGATGGCCGGTCGGAACGCGGCCAGTGCCGCTTGCAACGCGGCATGCATTGCAAACTCCTTGGCGTTTTGAGGAGGGCCTTTGCGCTCGATGATCTTGTTGAGACTCGAAAAGATGCGTTCGTCGACCGTGCGCGTGGCAAAGTTGGTCAGGCCTTGGTCGCCGCCACGCTCAAAAAACTCAATGGGAAGGTCCAGCGGAATGCATTCGCTGATCTTGTCGCGCATATCCGTCTCGGTGTGTTCGTAAATCCACCAGGAAGCAAACACCGAGGTTGCGGCCAGGACGGCCCACAACAAATAAAAGAGAATCACCAAGCTAAAGGCGGCGCCGCTCACCGATGCTCGCTCGGCGCTCTTCAACTCTTTGCCCAGCATCAGGCTCGAACTGCGTTTGTGGCTCGACAACCTTTTGCAAGAGAGGAGGAAGATGTCCTTTATTTCGAGCGCGTTTTGGAAGATTTGGCGTCTGTGTCGCTTGCATCGCGCTAGCATACTTTTGCACACTCCGCAAAACTGTGTCGCCGAGCACAAGTGGGAGCGCGCGTCTCGCGGCTGCGACCGAGTCGTCTCTTCTGACCACATGCAAAGCACTCTGGCTGGCCACGACTCTAGCACGGAGGCGCCACCGGACGCGGTGCGCAACAAGTACATGTGGGTCATGTCGTTGCCTTGGAGATGTCGTTTCCAATTAGAAATGGAGATCACCTCCGCCAGGATGGAGCGAGACGTACAGTCCAACAAGGCGCGCATGACTGCCCTCTTCTTGAGCATCTTGGCCCGTATCGATTCGCCGTTGGTCTCCGACCACAACTCGCGAATATCCGTCGTCTCGTTGGAGCGTTCGAAGCAACACACGGCGAGGATCGATGCGATCGTCATCCCCGATGTGATTCACAGGGCGCTTTGCGAGCGCTTCGACGAAGCCACCGACGACTCGACGATTGTTTTGGTGCCAGAGGGCAGCGATACGACGCTGGGGCTTCGCAAAATAGAAGCCGATCTCGATCCAGACAACGTGCTTGGCAACCACATGACCTTTCGAGAGATGATCTCCGACATGAACGCAATCCACACCATGCCGATGTCTGCATTTAGGGAAACACCTACCATGATGAAGGTTTTGCAGGAAGCGCTCCCTGCAGGGTAGTGTGAACGGGCATCTACGAGCGGGCCGTGTATTTAATAACATTCGTGTTTGTCTTCGTGAAAACTCGCCGCTTTGGCGAATGTTGCGTGCTATTGATCCAATCACTCCACAACCATTCAACCAACCACGATGTGATAGGTTGGATCGTATCCATACGTCCGTTGGGACGCAAAGGGACCCGCTGGTGGCACCTTGGGTGGATTTGGCGGAAGCGGTCCCGGGGGCGGAGGCATGTACACACCTTTTTTGTAAATGAAAGCAGGTCGAAAGTGTGCAAACAGACGTCGCTTGTGCCGTGTCGGTTTGGTTGACGGTGCCGTATGTGCAATGTTGCTGCTGGCGTACGCTACGAAGACGAGGAGGTAGAACCAAGTGCCGACGCCAGTCATCTCTTGCGTCTTCAGGTTGTCAGGTGGACTGTGCTTACCAAGAGCTCGAACGGGTTGCTTTCTATGTGTTTCGAACTGCTTAGCGTATTGTGCACAAAGGGCAACCGCCCCATGCTTGCTTTCCGACACATGAGAACTCATGAGAACACATTGATTATATACAGACCTGAAACGCGTTGCATTGAAGTGCAACGGTGCGGGTGGTTGAGTATGGATCGCGAAGGATCGAATAGAGGGTGATTGATGCAATTGCATCGTATGTACCGCTCGGACCAATCCGTGTTTTTTTACACGCGTCGAGCGAATCGACATAAAGGAGATTCAAGGTGTGTCCAACTCGCTATCTGAGAGACGTCCTTTTGCGAGCACCCATCGATCGACCAAACCTTGATTCGGGCCCACACACGGAATGGCACAACAGAGCTCAGCGACTGCATTCGCAACCCAAACGGAGACGACCGACGTCGTCCCTATTCATGACACACAAAACCACGCCAAGCCAAGGGCCCTCGAGACGGCTCTTGCCGATGCCATCGTGATCATCTCCAGCGCGCGTCGCACGAGCTTTCCGGACGCACAGGGCACGCATCGCCACTTTGACCAGTCGGACGCTCCGACCCTGCACACGCTCATGACGATTGAGTCGGCGCTTGGAAGCGACCCCATGCGTCGTGCAGAAACGCTTTCGCACCTTTGGAACGAGCACAACTTCGCGCTGCGCTCCGCGCGCTTCGCCCAAGCGTTCGCCGCCAGCGCCCAATCCGACGAGCACAACAACATAGACATGACGGACTGCGCAACCTTTGCAGCGTACGAGCTCTATGTGGCGCGTGGTGAAGAGCCCTATCGCGCCGGTGGGGTTCGATACAAGCTGTTCGCCGCCGCGTACGACCGGTCCATCTCTTGGATTCGCAGCGTCGCCCACTGCTTGCGCTTTGCGCTGGCGCAAGACGTCGGCCTCGATCACACCGCAATGGAAGTCGACGAAGCCTTGTTGGAAGACGTTGCGACACGCCTTGCGTTCCGTGCAATGGGAGAAGCCTCCGTCGAAACCGAACGCGCCCGACGGCAGAGACGCGACGCCACCTCTTCGTCCGACGATACCATGCCTCTGTTTTCTATGGCCCAGCTGTCCACGGTGGAAACCATCGAAACCAAATGTCCCAACCGGATGGATGCACGCAACATGGAGTCGCTGCTGCGCAAACATGCTGCTCCCGACCAAACACTCGCCGACAACGCACTTTGCCTCGACCAAGCGTCCTTGCAGTGGTTGGTCGAGATCTGTTCGATGCCAAACCCGGCAGAGTTCGACTACAGTCGACTGATGCACGCGTCGTGCATCGAATCGTTGAAAAGGGTCACCAATGGCGTAACGCGTGCCCCGGAACTGAGCAAAGAGATAGACAGCTTTGTGAACAAGAAGACCATCTACGAAGCCATCGAAGAGCTGCAGTCGATCCTCGCAGAGCCGACGCCGACGCGCGCCTCTGGATGCTACTGCTGGTCGAAACGCTTTGGTGCCATCATACGACCTCTGGCTCAAAGCGCGCTGTACAGGCTCAACCAGTCGATTCACGGCGAAAGCACACACGATTTTGGAAAGGTGCCCTTCTTTTCGAGCGTTCGCACGTCTCGTAGTGACCACACGGTCGTCAAGCTGCCCAAATCGACGCACTGCCTGCTGTCACGTCAATACTGGATTACAACGGGCCTGAGAAGCAAGCACTCCCTCGAGCGTGTTGGGCTTTGCTATCGCAAGGCGCTTTCCACGGTGATCATCCACTCGCTGTGGGAATTGATTGGGCGATTCGACGAGTTCAAGCCGATGAGAATGCACTCCACGCTCGTGCGCCAAGTCTTGGACGCAAGCAAACGCGAAACCATTTTTGTGGTCGACATCATCACGGCCGAGATCGTGCACAGTGGTTGCTACATAAGCAAGGTGATCGAGAGCGTCCGCAACGAGTTGCTCAACCCCTTTGGGGAGCTGCAATGGTTCATATCGGCCGCCTCTTACGCCTTGCGCCACTTTTCGGACCAAGACATAATCAGCTTTCTCGACAATCGGGACGGCGCGTCGCTGCGCGTGCTCTCCGATCGATTGATGCAACAAGTCGTGCAACAGATTGGTGTGCGCCCAATTCGCTGCGACGCCTTGTCGACGCACTTTATGAAGACCACCGGGTTGATACCCAAGGACGCAATGCTGTGCGAGCCGCGATCTCGACTGGACACCGCATTCTTAGACCGCGTCTACCATCCGAGCTTTCCGTTTGACATCTTGGGCGTGGTCATCCCCGCAGTCTTGCTTTTCCGCAACCATCACGTTCCTCACATCACCATGGGTTCGTTTGGCGCTGAATGGCGTCGATTGTCGTCCGCGCTTGGCTTGATACCCTCCGGACAACAATGGCTTCGCACCCTTCGAAGCTTCCAAGCAGAGAGTATGCTTGGAAACGCAAGTGAATCGACACAGTCGCGTCGCGATCGAAGGAGCAAGCTCGCGTGCTTCATGGGTGCAGAACTCAGGATTCCGCACAAGGAGGCGTTGATGCTTCCGCCCGACGTGACGGCCTTTCTACAGAGTCGCATGATGTCGACGTTGGCAGCGCCGCGCGTCAGCTGGCGACACTGTCGGATCTCAGACGCTGGATCCGGCACCACGCGTCGGGGCATGGCCCTGTGCATACACCCAGTGCACCTCGCTGTGAATTGATGGTCGTGTGGCAGCAAGTGTTACTCGTGGTCTTTCGACGGTAGATTTGTAGCGTGTCGTTGAGATTGATGTGTATAAAGATGTGGGTTCATATAACTCGGTAGGATCACTTGTAACGCTGGACTTACCGAAGTCGCTTCCAAATGTCCACGCTGTTGGCCGAGACCTTGGGTCGCCTCGACTTGCACTCGTATTCGAACATGTCCACCGACGAATCCATCGGCGTCTTTCCCATATTGGAAGCGTCCGCTGCAGGGAGCAGCAGCACGACATCCCCGCTGTCGCGTGACGCCCTCGATGCTACCTTGCGCCAGCAAGTGATACAAGAGCTTCTGCAACTTCGCAGCAAATTTCACGACATCGCCGTGGCAAAATCACACCCGGAACTGGACCGCACGATCGCCGAGGGCTCTGCCTTGGCACGATCCTTTTGTGACACCTGCGAAACCCGAATCGACAAGCTCAAGTCGCTTGCTATGGAAGTGCTCAAAGACCTTTTTCGATCGTACTCTCAGATCGCATCCCCTCATCTGTCGGGGCTGGTGCACGCGCCTGCCAACCTGAGGAGCGAGCAGCAGATCGCCAACGCGCTGGCGACGCTTTCGGACATCAATTTCGAGGCCATTCGCAACCGCATGTCGGTCTTTGGCGAGATACCAAAGGAGGATGCGCAAGGCAACAAGTCATACCAGCGATACAACAGCCAGCTCATGCTCTCTCGCAAGTACCTGCAACCACTCGACGTCTACGCATCCCGCCTTGCCGAGATGTCGGCGGCCGTAACGGACTATCGCAACGAGGTGAACCGCATACCACTGGCCGCGCTGTGCGAAGGCGTCGTCGAGCTGATCGACAAAGATTTGAGCTACCCGAGTTCCAAGGCCTATCGAAGCTATGTGGTCGACGTCTTGAAGCGCTCGCTCACCGGCTGGTCTTACGATATCACCGAAACTCTGTCGATGCAAATCACCGGTCCGACCGGAGTGGGCAAGTCGACCACCGCAACCAAAATCAGCTCACTGATGTATCTGCTGGGTTACCTGTCGTCTCCTGATCGAGAGGACTACCCAACGGGAAAGCTCAAAGGGCAGTTCGAGGGCAACACCGAGCACGACGTCGCCGAAGCGCTCGAGTCGGGCATAGGGAGAGTGGTCGTTCTCGACGAGACGTACGCGCTGTTGAAGGGGGAGAGCGACCGAGAGGGCTACGGCATGCAAGCGCTCATGACCATACTGGACGTCTCGGGACGTCTATGCGGGCTTCAAATCCTGGTGATGGTGGGTTACGAGGACGAGATCGCCAAAGTGATGGCGGTCAACCAAGGCTTTCCGCGCCGATTTCAACATTCGATCAACATAGAGCCGTTCAACGTCTCCGAAATGTTGGAAGTCATGGAGTTTTATTTTAACAAGATGGTTGTGACAGAGCGGGTGAGGTTTGCACAGTACGGCATCCCGACCGGTTACAGTCTGCAAGACAGTGCAAAGTCCGTCGCAAAGCTCATGCTAGAGCTCTGTTTAGGTCCGCAAGCTCTCTACTACCGCCACTGTGGAGGCATGTTCTCAGCAAACGCGGACTCGGCAATCAAGATACGTCAGCATGTAGGCGCCTACTCAATGGATGTCTTCACACACAGCAAGGGAAAGGAGATATTGCCGTCGGTGTTCGACGGGCGGGCCATGATCAACGTGTTCGTCTACTGGGCTGCGTCCGTCAAACCCGGCTCGAACGTGGCCGAACAGCCCGCGGCGCTGTTCGAGGGCTCCCTGAAACAACAAGCGCAGCTGTTGACCGTTGCACCACCCAACATCGACTACCCGTTTCACCGCGTCATCAAAACGCTCTTGGACTTTAACGATGCGCAACTAGCCATGCGTCCAAAGAAAACCGTGGCGCAACGAGATTCCGGTTCCAGCTCGGACGCCAAGCGTCGGTCGTTGCGGCAGCCAGCCTAAGCCCGTGTTTAGGCGGTGACTCATTTTCCCGTTCCCAACAGTGCCACTCGTAGCGCCTCCGTAACCGAGTCTCCCGCACGCTTCGACCCGATTTTCAGATTGGAAATGCGGCTAGGTCGATCTATACAAGCCCGTGTGAGTTCATGTATAGTTTTGAATTCGTCGTAAAGAGCTTCCACTTTCCGTTGTCCCATGCCCGGAATGGCCGACAGCATGCCTTTGAAGAGCGCGTCGGGTTGCATGTCGCACGAACGTTTGCGCTTGTAGACAGCAGATTGTCTCGACTCGATTGCGCGTTGACGAGCGTCGGCGTTCAGGTTGCCCTCCGCCAACTGCTTGCACAAGTAGAGCGTCAACTCGGCGCTGTCGATCGTGGAGTGCACGCGAATCACAGGCACGTGGTCTCTCATCATCGTCTTGACCGATGCCGCGATGGGAACGACGTTTTTCATGTTTCGAGTCGACTCGTTCCAACGCTCCAGATGTGGCGTTTCGAAGATGTAGACCAGTCGTCCGTTGGGCTGGCCGTCGATCGCCTGCAAGGCGCGCTTCTTCTGATCGCGGTACCGACCGTCCGTGATCGAGGAGACCCAATCGGCCCAGGTTTTCCGCTCGAGCCAAAGCACCTCGTTGCTACCCTCTTGGGCGGGGACTACGATCTCCACGTCGCCCACGTCTAAGCGGCATCGTTCCAGCGTGATTGGGAGCGATCGCTCCGAACGTAAGCGATTCACGTGCTCAAACAACGCGGTCTCGTGTGGATTTGTATCGATTCGTATGATTGGCAGCATGGCTTGATGGGTGTACAGTGGTCTGTTATGTGTTTACACGTGGTGTCTCGTTTGCCTTTGGAGTCGTTGTCTTCTATCCCGTGCTACGTGTAAACTGTATCTGTATACAGTCCTACGGTCGTTGTCTTGCACACGTAATCTACACCGTACACTGGCAAAACAACTAGTTTGCTAACGCTAGTACAAGCACGAGCTATTGGAGCGATCGATAGCGAGCGCTCGTTGCAACCTAGGTCACTAGACGAACGCGTCCCCGTCGCGGCGTCGCGCGTCGTCGCGCACCTTCATGAGGCACAGTCCCAACCAATTCGTTCCGGTGTTGTTGGGGCCGGATCCCCAGCGACTGTCACGAGCAGTATGCTCAACCAGTCGAGTGTCACCGGTTGAAAGCAGCTTGTCCATCAACTCGGGGTTGCGGTCGAACTTGTTTTGCACGCACTGCTGCATGATGCGCAGGTCGGCCGAGCGGTCTTCCGGGAACCGACGCAGCCCCTTCTCGTACAGGTTGTTGATCCACGCCCGTATCGGTGCAAAGGAAGGAAAGGGAGCTGCGTTGGAAAGCTTCTTGTCCTTCTTGCGAATCAGTGCCCAACGCTGGATGAAGTACGCCTTGGAAGGCGACGGCGCGACCAGTATCGCGTCCACGACGCGCTTGCGCAGACGGAGCACGTCTTGCGGTTCGTCGGGTTCGTGTCGAGCAAAGCGCATGGCTTGGAACCAGTGCTCCGAAGTCGTTGCAACGACGAGCTCTCCTGTGAACGGGTGTGTCATCTCGACGCCGTGTTTGCATGGATAGAAGTTGGACATGTACTCGCGCGCGTCGATCGTGGCGCGGTCGAGCGCGGGCGTGTTCTTGGCGTTGTACGAAACGACGCATCGCTTGCCACTATAGAACAGGTGGTCGTTTTCATCGTAGAACCGTCGGAAGTTGGACGTTATCGTCGCATGGGACGGCTTGTTGCGGTGTGGCTTCTTGCGGATGGCTGGCATCGTGACGAGTCGAGGTTGGTTGCTGTCTGGGGTCGGAACGAGGAAGGTGCTCGGATTGTGCAGGCGCCGTGCGTAGTTTTGAAACGTCGTCTCGTCATAGCGTTGTTTGCACCCACATACGTTTCCCACGAGTATTCCGACCCACATTACTATTATTCTGTGCATGTATTATCGCTCGTAGGGCATTTGCATTTGTCATCGTAATACATGCACTGGACGCTGCGAATAGCAGTGGCATAATGAATGTGTGCAAGGGGTGGTGTTCCTCACAGATCCCAGATCCATCCCACCTCCGCCATAGCATTTGTAACTACGTAAAAACACGGGGTGTATTAAATGAGTGTGGCCGGTGGCGCATTGAGGACCTTCTGTACCTTTGAATGATACGATGCATATTCCATTGCACCAACACGGTGGCAACAGCGTGGTCCGTGGTCCAAGCGCGTGTGCCACCGTGTTGGTGCAATGGAATACACATACACATTTTTCGTGGTTCCCCGCACGTAGACTATGCTCGGACCTGTCTCGGTAGAACTGTCCCAATACACACGTCACATTCCATCTATGCAACCACGGACGACGGCGTCCGTGGCCAGTGCGGACGCCGTCGTCCGTGGTTGCATAGATGGAATGTGACTACGGTATCCACGTCCTCCAGGTGCGCTGCTTTTTGTCCGCGAACACACGCAAAGATTGCCTCTACAATAAAGTAGACGCACTGTGTTCTGTTGCAAAGAACAGATGCCGTTTCCAAATCTCGCTCGCATGAACAGTGAGCAAATGCCCGCGACCGCCTCCGTACACGCGCCAGGAGCCGAAGTCGCATACACACTCAATGCAAAACACGGCTTCTACATCCGAGACAAACGCCTTGTGTATACGGACTGCACCGGCGACGAGGCACCGATCCAACTGGAGTTTGTGCGCCTCGACGACTATCCAATGCTGGTACCGCCTTCAAAATCTCCATCGTCGCAAGTGTACGTAATACAAAATGACATTGCCGAACTCATACAGGCTCGCACTGGGTTGTTTGTCATCGCATCGCAATTCAATTCGGTCGAATATCGCAACTCGCAAACGCCCGTCCGACATGTGCAAGAGTACATGCGCGATCGCACTGCGGGACCCATCGCACAGATGGCGGCCGATCCGGGACTCGCTCAATGTCTTTTGGACATGGCATGGAACGGAAAGCTCAACAGCATCCCCTTTGTGGACGATTTCCAGGGAATATTCGAGCTCCTGAACGGGTACCTTTTCGCTTACCCACCAGACGATCCAGAAGTGCAACAGAGCGTGATCGAACGTTTTGAGCAAGAACTTTCAAAGACACGTGTCACGGTCAGCTCAAATGTGCCTGCTTGTGGCTACGCAAATGGGCGTATGCATTCGGGAGATCACTCGCACCGAGTCCACCTCGCATATTGCTCAGCAATGCCCTACGATTATCGAGAGACGTCCTATGGAGGATACGGAAGTCAGCCAATGAACAGTGGAGCGTTTTGTGAACGCATATGCAAACTGATTCTGCGTGCACAGTACGCCGCGGCCTTTCGGTACGCGATCGACAACAACGTCGAACACATCTATCTTACGCTTCTTGGAGGAGGTGTCTTCAACAACAAGCCAGAATGGATCGTCGACGCGATCAGGGACGTGATTGAAAACGCACGACTCTATCACTCACAGCGCTCCGAAGCGACTACCTTCCCTCTCGTGTACGTAAACACTTACAGAGACGACGAGTTTCGCTTTGTGCAATCCGCTCTTGGGTCTCTACTGTAGCACACGAGTCTGCCGACGCGCAGCCTGTGTATACATGCACTGGAGCGCGGGATGTAGAGTTGTCTCGACGGTGCGTGTATAGTTTTATGCGTAGCATACTGTGGTGGGGTGGCGGGTAGGTGGGTG
>Ga0228674_1001493_pt1 | contig 13853 bp, 11 predicted proteins | sample 1D_rmetaG_FD_189054 | JGI IMG/M metagenome (GOLD analysis project Ga0228674, IMG submission 189054) | Seawater microbial communities from Monterey Bay, California, United States - 1D_r | ecosystem: Environmental > Aquatic > Marine > Coastal | place: USA: California | collected 2016-09-26
GCCAGGTGGTCCAGCCCAGCAGGCAGGGGTTGCCTTCGCCGATGCGCAGGTCGCGGATTTCGTCCTGACGCAGCTCCAGGCGGATGTCGTAGTCCAGCGGATCGCGCAGGGTGAAGCGCACCAGCGCACAGAGCGGTTGGTAACCCGTGCCGATCGGCAGGAACTCGTGAAAGCGCGTCCAGCCCAGCTGGCGCACGTGGATGCGGAACTTGCCACCGCGGTCGCGTACGCGCTCGCCGAGCACGGTGTCTTCGCCGAGCAGACTGTTGGCACGGCCGAGGCGGTTGCGCTGCTCTTCCAGCACCACCACCTGGCGCTCCAGGCACTGCTCGATGAACAGTTCGGCGTGCTTGAAGTAGTAACGCAGCACCGACTCGATCAGCGCCGCCGAATGGGCGCGCAGGCTGAGCAGGCCGAGGTAGGGCAGCAGGCGCTTCCAGTTCAGCTCCTGGGCCTGGCGGATCTGCTCGCTGCCCAGGCCGATCAGGGCGAACAGGTGCGCAGAGAAGGCGTCCATCGCCCCGCTCTGGAAGCTGGCGCGGTAGCGGTACTTCTGCCAGATCGGCAGCAACAGGCGCTGCAGGCGATTGTTGAACAGGTCGAGGAAGTCGCGGGTCGGGTTGCCGTCCTCGCTGTCGCCCAGAGCCTGCTCGCTGTAGAAGGCAGGTAATGGTGAACCGCCGCCGAACAGGCCGACCAGGTTGACGCGCATGCGCGCGCGCAGCTCGCCGTGCTCCTCGAAGAACTGCACGCGATCGATATCGCTGCCAGGGAAACCCAGGCTCGGATTGGCCTGGAACTCCAGGTATTCGTAAAGGCGCTCCTCATCCAGATGCGGATGAGCAGCACCCAAGCGCTCCAGCACCAGCTGTACGGCCTGGAACAGGCTGTACTCGCGGATGCCTTTGCTCAATCGAGTTAGAGCAGGGGCTGCTGCCCCATACGTGGCGTCCATTTGTACAACTCTCCCTGTGTGCTCTGTACGTGCAGCTCGTGGTAGCTGTTGAGGCTGGCGTAGAGGGCGAAAAATTCATTGAGTACCGAGGCGAACAGAAACAGATCGCCCTCACCCAGATACCCTTCTGGGTTCATGGTCAGTTCAGTGCGTACGCCGCGTACCGGCAGGCCGCGGTGCAGGCGGTCAACGTGGCGATGGCCAATATTCTTGAGGCCACCGAGCAGACGCTTGCTGACGCGCTCGGCGTGCTGGTCGTAGTAACGCGGCAGGTCGTAGGTTTCGAGGATCACCTTGAGCGCCTCGACGTTGGCCAGCGACAGGTAGTTCAGCGACATGTTGGAAATCAGCTTCCACAGGAAGTCGCGGTGCAGCGGCGGCGCATAACTGGGTGTAACGGCGCTGATATTGCGGAAGCTGAGAAAATCCGGGGTGTCCTCGCTGGGCAGGCAGATATCGCCCAGGCGCAGCTGACGCGGCAGGTTCTGGTTGGTGCAGGTCAGCTCGATGGACAGTGTCTCGTGCTGGTCGAGGTTGCGCAGGCCGAAGCTGAGCCAGGTTTCCAGGCCGTCGCCGAGCATCGAGGGTTGCTGGCGCACGCTGTAGTGCGGGCGCGCCACCGGTACGTCGAAGCTGGGGTCATGCTCGAACGACTCAAACGGCACGTACTCCTCGTAGCCCATGCCGCCCGGCTTCCAGCCGGTGACGCGGTCCACCGAAAACACACCGCAATGCTGCGAATCGAACTCGGCCGGCAGCAGCAGGTACTGATCCTGCTTGCCATCGAGGCGGATCGGGATGGCGTCGTGCTGGAACAGGTTGACCACCGGCGTGCAGTACAGGCGCACGTTTTCCAGGGTCGGACGGATACGCTGCACGCCCGCCTTGTGGATATCGAAACGCAGCTCCAGGCCGCGCGCCTGCTTGAGCAGATCCTCGGGCAAGCTGTGAATGGCCTCCAGACCGAGCAGGTCGACGAAGAGGAACTTCTCCTGGAAGGCGAAGTATTCCTGCAGATAGCGGTAGCCGCGGAAGGTATTCAGCGGGTAGGGGATCAACGCCTCGTCTTCGGCGAAGCCCACCGGCTGCACCTGCTCGGGCTTGAGCTGCAGGTTGCCGAGGGTCTGGCCAAAGGCATCCTGCAGCGGCTTGCCGGCCGCATCGAGCAGCACCAGCTGGATGCTGCCGAGGTTGCGCAGCAGCGCCAGGTAAAGCATCTGGCCGATATAACGCTCGCCGGCCAAGTGCAGGCGCAGCTTGTTCAGGCCGATCTCACCGATGTGACCATCGGCGCTCATGCCCAGGCGCAGGCTGAGCAGTGCGCCGTCGCCCTTGACCGAGTAATCCAGGCCGTTCAACGCCAGCGGCAACACCTCGGTGGGGAAGCAGGTGCGAAAGCGGCAGGTGACGCCCTCGATGGCCTTGGCTTCCACCGGCGTGCCACGACCAACCGGCAGCGCCGGACCGGGACGGGTCAGCGGGTCGAACTGAAGCATGCTGAAGGCCGGCAGCGGGCGCATGTAGTTCGGCCACAGCAGGTGCATCAGCGAATGGGTCAGCTCCGGCAGCTCGTCGTCGAGCTTCTGCCGCAGGCGCCCGGTAAGGAAGGCGAAGCCTTCGAGCAGGCGCTCGACATCCGGATCGCGCCCGGCCTGGCCGAGAAACGGCGCTAACGCCGGGCTGCGCTCGGCAAAGCGCTTGCCCAGTTGGCGCAGGGCGGTGAGTTCGCTTTGGTAGTAGTGGTTAAAAGACATGCTGTTTGCTCATCCCTGGGCGCATTGCCGTTATGGACACAGAGAGGTGTCGTTGATCGTCCATATCGTTATGGCATTGCCTTTTTGTTCAATTGGCGAGCGCTTCAGATGAGCAAGCAGGCGCTGTTTGTCGAGCGATACCGACTTGCCATGTGCCGCGATATCCAGGCGATAAGTGCCTGGTACGCTGTCTTCCAGTGTTTCGTTGAACACGATGTAGGACAGCACCTCGATGGAGTCGTCAGCGGCCAGCTGCTGTCCAGCAGGGAATGAGCCTTTTCCGTTGGAGTAGTCATGGGTGGAAACTTCGACCGTGTAGCCACACACATTTTCGAAGTTGGCGATAAAGACGCTTTTCGGCTGGCTGCTGCAGCCAGCAAGCAGAATCGAAAGTAGACACAGCACGTGCTTAGTCATCGAATTTCACCCGGGTAAGCCACAACAGGCCCTTGACGTCGTTCTCCGAGGCGATGGAACGCTGCCAATAGTCCTGGTAGTTGCGTGGGCTGTGGGAGTGGTAATGCATAAGGTCTATCTCCCCTGCCGCTGGAATGGGGTGATTGTCCACAGGCGCCTGAGTGAGGATCGTGGAAGTCGACTTGTGGCTCCACGAGTACGCAGGTATCAAGCCACCATCGCCGTACTCGTTGAGGATGAGGTGACCCACCTCATGCGCAGCGGTGTGCGCGAAATCCTCATCGGCAAAATTGGCGGGATAGTTGGCAGCCGCCCACATGCCCAAGTTGTGGTAGATCTTTTTGAACATCGCGAAGCTAGTGGAACGACCGAAGTCATCACCGATTGAAGCAATGAGCGGGAAATTCTTGGCGCTGGGCTTGGCATTCACATCAGAGATGACCTTCACCTGAAACGCGCCTTTGGCTGTCTGAATCGGCTTGTCGATGCCGCCTGCACGACTGCCCTCACGCGACCAGTAGTATTCGACCCCCGCCTTGGCCAATACCTTCAGTTCATCGAATGTGCGGGCCGTCAATTGGTTATTCCTGCCGGATACACCACCATCGGAGAAGCTGGGGCGCAGGGTGATCTCGACGGAGCCAGCGTTGCGATCAACGCGGGCATCGACCCACGGTGCGGCTGCAGCGGTATTGTCCAGCCGCAGCTCCGATACGTGCTCTTCAGCACCTTTCTTCACGGTCAGACGCACAAGCAGGTTGGGGCTTTTCAAAACACGAGTATCGAGAACGCCAGATCGGTCGTAGCCGTCCCACTGCCACTGGTGCTCACCTGTCGGAAGCAGCGCCGCTGTATCCGCTTCGCTATGGAGCAGCGTCTCGCCATCGTATACCTCCAGGGTCAGGCTATCGGCCGGCTGTTTGCGGTTACGGATCTGGAAATCGATGGTCTCTCGATTGTTCGTTGTGCCTTGTCCAATTTCCTCGTAATCGGGAATCCGCAGAGGCGTGAGCACACGATTGCCTCCACGCTGCAAAGCAATGGTGTAATCCAGCGCGCGCTCTTCGGCCGCTTGAGCCGGAGGCACCAGAACATTGATGACGCTAGCTGCAGCAGCCACCAGCGACAGCGGCGCAACCGGGCTGAACGCCGCCCCACCGCCACTCGCGCCAATCAACACGGTGCCGGAGCCAGCCACCACGGTATTGCCATGACTGCCCACACTGCCCACCACCGCTGCCGGCTTGCCGTTGATCAGCACGGTCGGAATCACCGCGCCGGCCATGGCGCCGCCGCAGGCGGAGGCATCGCCCATGCGCGCAGCGGGCAGGCTGTCGAACAGCACGTCGGGCGAGCCGGCGGCGATCGGGTTGGTGCCGTGGCCGGGGATCGGGCAGGCAGTGGGATCGCTCAGGCGGGCGGCGGGTTTACCGGACATGTGACGCTCCTGGGTTGACGTTGACCTGACCGCTGCCATCCAGGCTCGCGGAGAAACTGACCTGACGTTTGATACCGTCCATTTCCAGCATGGCGTCGATGGCGAAGGCCTGACGCAAAGGGTCATGAGTGCGCGGCAGGGAAATCACGCGCACCTGGGTCAGTCGTGGTTCGTACGCTTCGATAAAGCGTTCGATGGCGATACGCGCCTGCTGCAGCGAGTCGTGCAGCGACAGGCGCATATCGTTCAAATCGGGCAACCCGTAGTCGGGCAGCGTCTGCACGCTGCCCGCACGGGTGCTGAGCATCTTGGCCAGATGGGCAGCCACCGAGGCCATGGCGGCGACCTCGCGGCTCCAGCCGGCACGTTGGCCGACCTCGCCACCGAGGCGCTCGAACAGGCTGCCGTAGGCCATGCGTACTTACTCCTTGTCCAGCTTGCCGACCAGCGACAAGGTGAAGTCGGCACCCATGTACTTGAAGTGCGGGCGCACGTTCAGGCTGACGCGGTACCAGCCCGGCTCGCCTTCGACATCGCTGACGATGACCTGGGCGGCGCGCAGCGGACGACGGCTACGCACTTCGGAGCTGGGGTTCTCTTGGTCGGCGACGTACTGGCGAATCCACTTGTTCAGCTCCAGCTCGAGGTCGGTACGCTCTTTCCAGGCACCGATCTGCTCGCGCTGCAGCACTTTCAGGTAGTGAGCCAGGCGGTTGACGATGAACATGTAAGGCAGCTGGGTGCCTAGCTTGTAATTCAGCTCGGCGTTCTTGCCTTCTTCGCTGATGCCGAAGAACTTCGGCTTTTGCGCCGAGTTGGCGGAGAAGAACGCGGCGTTGTCGCTGCCCTTGCGCATGGTCAGGGCGATGAAGCCTTCTTCGGCCAGCTCGTATTCGCGGCGATCGGACACCAGCACTTCGGTGGGGATCTTGGTCTCGATCTCGCCCATGCTCTCGAAGTGGTGCAGTGGCAGATCTTCCACCGCGCCACCGCTCTGCGGGCCGATGATGTTCGGGCACCAGCGGAACTTGGCGAAGCTGTCGGTCAGACGGCTGGCGAAGGCGTAGGCGGTGTTGCCCCACAGGTAGTGCTCGTGGCTGTTGGCCACGTTTTCCTTGTAGACGAAGGTCTTCACCGGGTTGTCTTCCGGGTCATACGGGTTGCGCAGCAGGAAGCGCGGTACGGTCAGGCCGACGTAACGGGCATCTTCCTGCTCGCGGAAGCTCTGCCACTTGGTGAATTGCGGGCCTTCGAAGTGGTCTTTCAGATCCTTCAGATCCGGCAGGCCGGTGAAGGTCTCCAGGCCGAAGAATTTCGGGCCGGCGGCGGCGATGAACGGGGCGTGGGACATGCAGGCCACCGAGGCGACGTACTGCAGGGTCTTGACGTCCGGAGCGCTCGGATCGAAGAAGTAGTTGGCGATCAGGGCGCCGACCGGCTGGCCACCGAACTGGCCGTACTCGGCGGTGTAGATGTGCTTGTACAGGCCGGACTGAACGATTTCCGGGCTGTCTTCGAAGTCATCGAGCAGATCCTGCTTGGAGGCGTTGAGGATCTCCAGCTTGATGTTCTCGCGGAAGTTGGTGCGATCCACCAGCAGCTTGAGGCCGCGCCAGGAGGATTCCAGGGCCTGGAACTGCTCATGGTGGAGGATTTCGTCCATCTGCCGGCTGAGCTTGGCGTCGATCTCCGCGATCATGCGGTCGACCATGGCCTTCTTCACCGGCTCGTTTTCGTTCTGCGGTTTGAGCAGCTCTTCGATGAAGGCCGACACGCCACGCTTGGCGATGTCGTAGGCTTCGTCGTCCGGAGTCAGCTTGGTTTCCGCGATGATGCGGTCGAGGATGCCGAGGTCGGCGGCGCTACGGCCACCTTCTACTGCTGCGCTAGTCGTGCTCATGAATATGCGTCCTTGTCAGTGAGAATCAGGAATCGAGCTTGCCTTGGGCGGCCAGGCCCAGTTCGCCGAGCACGCGGTCGCGCGAGTCGTCGTCGGCGAGCACGCTCTCGATGGCCTTGCGGAAGGCAGGGGCGTTGCCCAGCGGGCCCTTCAGGGCGACCAGAGCGTCGCGCAGCTCCATCAGTTTCTTCAGTTCCGGCACCTGGTCGACCAGGTTGGCCGGGTTGAAGTCCTTCATGGAGTTGATCTTCAGCTGTACGGCCAGCTCGTCGCCTTCCTGCTCGTCCTGCAGACGATTCGGTACGGCGAAGGTCAGGTTCAGTTCCTGCTTGGCCAGCACTTCGTCGAAGCTGTTCTTGTCGATGCTGATGGGCTTGCGGTCTTCGATCTTGCGATCGTCGGCACGCTGGGTGAAATCGCCGAGCACCATGAGTTTCAGGGGCAGTTCGATTTCTTCCTGGGCACCGCCGGTGGCGGGTTTGAAAGTGACGTTGATGCGTTCCTTGGGGGCTACCGAGCCTTCTTTGGCCATGGGTTTTCTCCTTTGCGTTGATGGCCCGGAGGCCTTGATTGGGCGTGTTGGCGCCTTACTCCAGCACCACCTCGAGGTCGAGGTGGCACAACCTGCGATAGATCTCGTCCTTGCTGTCGCGCACCGCATGGTTCTGCGGCAGGAGCTCGCAGCAGTTGTGCAGCAAACGCAGCACATCCAGGGCGAGATCGGGTTCCCACTCGCCGAGACCGGAGGCCTGCAGCGTCTGGTCGAGCGATTCGAGTTGGGTCTTGGCCAGGTCGTACTTCTTCGCGGCGAAGCACAGGCGGGCCAGGGTCAGTTGCCAGAAGAAACGTTCGCGGCCGCCACGGGCACGCGACATGCCTTGCTTGAGCTGTTGCACGGCGGCCTTCAGGCCGTCCTTGCGCAGACCGGGTAGCACCTGCTGCAGGGCTTCCTCCCAGGGCGGTGTGGCACCCTGCTCGCTGGCAACTGGCTTCTTCTCCACCTCCGGCGCCTGCAGGTGCGGCAGCACGTGGGCGCCGATCCAGGCACGGGTTTCGGCGTCGGCGAAGGGCACACCGTCGTGAAAACGCAGCTCGTCCAGACCGGGAACGCGCTGCAGGAACAGGGCGAACTGGATTTCCACCTCGCGCATGGCCTGTTCGGCCTTGAGCTCCTGCAGGCATTCCCAGACCAGGCGCTGGCCGTCGAGCCAGAACGGCGCACGGGCGATGCTGGCTTCGAGGTCGGCGAGCAAATCGGCATAGGCGCCCTGGGCGAAGCGCTCCTGGTAGGACGCCAACTTGTCGGCTGGCAGGCCGCGCAGGGCGGTGATGTGTTCGGCGTTACGCTCGGGCAGCGACTCGATCGGCAGCCACAGCAGGGTGCGCGCCAGGCGCAGCGGCTTGAGGTCGGTGGCCTTGTTCTTCAGCCACCAGGCGCACAGCGGGCGAGCGGCGTCCTGCTGGCCGCGCAGGGCCTTGTGCGCATCCTTTTCGCTTTCGATGGGGCCGCTGCCGGTGATGATCTGGGTAGCGACTTGCTTGACCTGGGCGATGGCAGCGCCGACTGCGCCCGGTTCGGCCTGGCCCTGGCTGGCGCGCTTGATCTGCTCGTCGAGGCGGCGGCACAGCGGCAGCAGCAGCGGTGAGTCCTCGCCGAGATGGCTCGACAGGGCGGCTTCCAGACCGTGCAGGTGTTCGGCCAGACGGCGAAACAGCGGCAGCTGTTCGCTGATCGGCACGTGTTCGGCCAGCGCCTGCTCCAGGCGCGGCAACAGCCAGTTGATGGCGGCAGTGCGGGTACGCGCCTTGCGCGGGTGCAACTCGTGCCAATGGTGCTCGCAAAGGTAGTGCAGCAGGTTCAGACCGGCCTGCAGGCCGGCGAAGGATTCGCGCTGGAAAAGGCCCCAGGTCAGCCACGTGGCGGCCCGCAAATCCTTGGACTGGGTGGTCAGCAGGTTCTCGCTGCCCTCGCGTACCTTCTGCCAGTCGATAGCGCCGGTTTCATGCAGCGACGAGGCCTTGCCCAGCTCGGTTTCCAGCATTTCGTATTCGCTGGAATAACGCACGTCTTCACCGGCGAAGTTCCCTTCATTAATAGGGGATTTGGCCAGATTGAGATAATGAGCGGTGAGCTTGCTGGAGTACGTCATTCCATGACTCGACTATTAAAGTGGGCAACTTCCGCGAAATCTCATATCGCCGCTATGGCTTAGAGAAAACATCGCAGTGCGCAACTTTTTGCGCAGTTGTTTGTGCAACAAATTGCGCAAGATCCTTATAGGTCGGGCATCCTAGCCCCATGACCGGAGGTGAGCAACCGCCCAAAGTGTGAAACACCTAACATTCGTCGACATCTTACAGATTATTACTGGAACGCCAGTGCCGACTATTTGTCTCGCACTTAGGACAAGTTGTTATCGATGTTTTGCGTTTCAGATAAGCCCTTGGATAGTTGTAAGAAATTACTTACTAGCAAATTAGTGGCGCATCACACTTGCTGGCGCATTGATATTATTTTTTGTGATGCCAGCCACTGTCCAGAGAGCTGGCTTTATGCCAGGACAGCCAGCCAGCTCAGCGCCTGTCAGTTCAGCAGAGGCTCGCTGGACAGGCGCAGCTCCAGACGATGCCGCTCGTCGGCTTTCAGCTGCACGACATCCTCCAGCACATTGGCCGTCTCGATGCAGAGCATGTTCTGCCAGGCGTCGTCGGGAAATTGCGAGAGGCGCCTGGCCTTGTCGATCCAGGGATTCCACAGCACGGCCGAACGTGAACCACGGGCATCCAGATGGATGCGCCGGCCCCAGCCGGGGTCGACGATACTCAGCCGCGCAGGGGTATCGAGGTAGATGCGATCGGTCTCGGCGCTGAATCCCAGTTCGTCCTGCTGACGCAGCTCCTGCCAGTCCAGCAGGGTGTCGAGGTAACGACAGGCCTGCAGCCCCTCGACGCTGACCTGGCGCACGTCGCTGACGGCGAAGTAGCTGTGCAGCGCCTGGCTCAGGGTCAGGGGCGTGTCACCGCGATTGTGGGTTTCCAGGCTCATGCTGAGATCCTGCGCTAGACGCACGACGAAGGTCAGGCCGACGTCCCTGGGCCAGCCGTCCAGCGGCTGATTACGCGTGTCATAGGCAAAGCGCAGAGTGACAGTGTCGTCCTCCTCGTCGATGCCCAGCAGCTCCCAGTCCAGCGCTCGCACCAGGCCGTGGGCCGGCGCCTGCTCCTGATGATAGTGCGCCTGCACGGCCTGCGGATTGCGCCGCAGGTCACCGAACCAGGGCCAGCACACCGGCACACCACCACGCACGCTTTGGCCACGTTGGTAGGCCGCATCCGGGCTTAGCCAGATCAGCGGCGGCTGCTCGCCCTGCTGGTAACTGAGAATCTGCGCACCCTGCTGGGCCACCAGCAATTCGCTGTCAGCGGCACGGATGCGCCAGCAGACCAGTTGATCCAGTTCCACGCGTTCGACTTGGGCGGTGCTCATGACGACCTCTCGCTGAGATAGATGACAGATAGTGTGACAACGCAAAAAGCAAAACGCCCATCACAAGGACGGGCGTTTTGCCAAACCAGCCAGCGATACTTATTTGCCGTAGACCTGCTCCGGCAGCCAGGTGATCAGCCCCGGGAAGATGTAGGCGATTACCAGCAGCAGAATCTGGATCAGGATGAACGGCACGACACCCTTGTAGATAGTGCTGGTGGGAATGCTCGCCGGCGTCACGCCACGCAGATAGAACAGCGCGAAGCCGAATGGCGGAGTGAGGAAGGACGTCTGCAGGTTCAGTGCGATCATCACGCCCAGCCAGATCGGATCGAGGCCCATGGCCAGCAGCACCGGCCCGACGATCGGTACCACCACGAAGGTGATCTCGATGAAGTCGAGAATGAAGCCGAGCAGGAAGATCACCAGCATCACCAGGAAGAACGCACCAAGCACGCCGCCTGGCAGCTGGGCGAACACGTCCTCGATCAATGCCTCACCGCCGAAGCCACGGAACACCAGGGAGAACAGCGAAGCACCGATCAGGATCATGAAGACCATGGCACTGATTTCGGTGGTGCCGTAGGCCACTTCCTTGAGCTGGCCGAAGTTCAGCTTGCCCTTGCTGAAAGCCAGCAACATGGCGCCCACGGCACCCAATGCAGCAGCCTCGGTTGGCGTGGCATAACCGGCGAGGATCGAGCCCAGCACCGCGCCGATCAGGATCAGCGGCGGAATCAGCGCCTTGCCCAGCTTGCCCCACTCGATCGGACCCAGTTCCTCCTGCGGCAGCGCCGGCAGTTTCTTCGGCTGGAGGATAGCGACTACGATGATGTAGACGATGTACAGGCCAACCAGCAGCAGCCCGGGAATCAGCGCGCCGATGAACAGGTCGCCGACCGATACGGTCTTCGGCGAGAAGATGCCCATCTTCAACTGCGCCTGCTGATAGGCGCTGGACATCACGTCACCCAGCAGCACCAGCACGATCGAAGGTGGAATGATCTGCCCCAGGGTGCCGGTAGCAGCCAGCGTCCCGGTGGAAATGGCCGGATCGTAGCCGCGACGCAGCATGGTCGGCAGCGCCAGCAGGCCCATGGTCACCACGGTGGCACCGACGATACCGGTAGAAGCAGCCAGCAGAGCGCCGACCACGCAAACGGAAATCGCCAGGCCGCCACGCAGGGTGCCGAACAGGCGCGACATGGACTCAAGCAAGTCCTCGGCCACCCGTGAACGTTCCAGCATCACCCCCATGAACACGAACAGCGGCACGGCGAGCATGGTCTGGTTGTTCATGATGCCGAACAGACGGTTCGGCAGGGCGCTGAGGTAACCGGGGTCGAAGGTGCCTGTGACGACGCCGATAGCGGCGAACAGCAGGGAAACGCCGGCCAGGGTGAACGCCACCGGGAAGCCGGCCATCAAGGCCACGCAAATACTGACGAACAGCAGAATCGCCATCAACTCAGCCATGTTTCACCTCCGGAGCCGGCAGGCGACCGCTGAAGACGTAGAGCGCCTTGATCAGATTGGAAATACCTTGCAGTACCAGGCTGATGACCAGTACCAGGATGATGCTTTTCTGCAGGTAGACGAATTTCAGCCCGCCAGACTCGCTGGAGGCTTCGAAGGTCGACCAGGCATTGCTGACGTAGTCCCAGCTGGCCCAGCCGAGAAACAGCGCGACCGGCAGCAGGAACAGCAGGTTACCGAAAATCTCCACCAGCGCCTGACGGCGGCCGCTGAACTTCTGGTAGAAGATATCCACGCGCACGTGACCGTTGCGCTGCAGCACCCAGGACGCTGCGCCCATGAACACCAGTGCGTGAGCGTAAAGCACCGCCTCCTGCAGGGCTGTCGCGCCGATACCGAAACCGTAACGCAGTACCACGACGATGGTGGTACCGATCACCAAGAATACCGTCAGCCAGGCGCAGGCCTTGCCGAACCAGCTGTTCAGCGCATCGATCAGATATGCAAGAGCTAGGGGAAATGAAGGCTTGTCGGACATAGTGAGTCCTTTATCGTTATGAGTAGGAGACAGGACTGCAAGCCGGTTGGCTGCACGTCACGCCGCCCGCGTCCTTGTGAGCCGCAGGCCGGCGATTCTAGGCAGGCTACCGGTAATGCAGCAATGCCCGTACAACTTTAGTCGTATTAGCTAGGCTTGTAGGTCACGACCCCCTATGTTATTCACGCCCGGTCTACCTTCGGCGATCCCGTGGTAAGACCAATACAACAAGAAGGAGCATTGCATGAAACGTCGCGACATACTCGCCGCAGCGGGCGTAGGCCTTGCAGCAACCGCACTGGCTGGCTGTAAAGAAGATGCCAAGAGCGCCGCAGCACCCCAAGAGGGTTCGAGTTCCCAAACCTTCAACTGGAAGATGGTCACCTCCTGGCCGAAGAACTTCCCGGGCGTCGGCGTCGGGGCCGAGCGCTTCGCCAAGCTGGTCGATGAAATGAGTAACGGCCGCCTGAAGGTCAAGGTATACGCAGCAGGTGAACTGGTGCCGGCCCTGGAAGTATTCGATGCAGTCTCCCGTGGTACCGCCGAAATGGGTCATGGTGCCCCTTACTACTGGAAAGGCAAGGTTCCCGCTGCGCAGTTCTTCTGCGCCTCGCCATTCGGCCCGAATGCCCAGGAAATGAACGCCTGGCTGCACCGCGGTGGTGGTCAGCAGCTGTGGGAAGAAGTCTACAAACCCTTCGGCGTGCTGCCGATGGCCTGCGGCAACACCGGCGTGCAGACCGCTGGCTGGTTCAACAAGGAAATGAACTCGGTCGACGACTTCAAGGGCCTGAAGATGCGTACCCCGGGCCTGGGCGGCGAAGTGCTGACCAAGATGGGCGGTACCGTGGTCAACATGCCGGCTGGTGAAATCTTCACCGCCATGCAGACTGGCGCCATCGACGCCACCGAGTGGATCGGCCCATACAACGATCTGGCCCTCGGCCTGCACAAAGCAGCCAAGTACTACTACACCCCGGGCTGGCAGGAGCCGAGCGTTCTGTTCGAGCTGGACGTCAACATCAAGGCCTGGGAAACCCTGCCTGCGGATCTGCAAGCCATCGTTCGCGCCGCAGCCCGTGATGTCAACGCCGACATGCTCGACGATTACAACGCCAAGAACATGGAGGCCATGGAGCAACTCAAGGCCGACGGCGTGGAAGTTCGCCGCCTGCCGGACGAAGTCCTGGCCCGCCTGAAGGAAGTGGCGGCCGAGGTGGTCGATGCCAGCGCAGCGGCCGACCCGGCAGCAACCAAGGTGTGGGAACACCAGAAGGCCTACCTCAAGCGCCTGTACGAATACGCGGAAAGCAACGAGAAGGATATCTACAACATCCGCGGCTGATCGCTCAGCAAAACAAAACGCCGGCTTCTAGCCGGCGTTTTCGTTACTGCAATTCGAATTTGCGCTGGATGAGCGTCAACCGCGACGCGGCGGGACCGGGCGAGTGCGACCACTGCCGTCGATGGCGACGAACACGAATACCGCTTCGGTGACCTTGCGCCACTCGTTGGACAGCGGATCGTCGCTCCACACCTCGACCATCATCTGGATCGAGCTACGCCCCACTTCCAGCGCCTGCGTGTAGAACGACAGCTGCGCTCCCACGGCAACCGGTACGAGAAAGGCCATGCGATCGATGGCAACGGTCGCCACGCGGCCACCTGCGACCTTGCTCGCCATCGCGGTGCCGGCGAGATCCATCTGCGATACCAGCCAGCCACCGTAGATATCACCAAAACCATTGGTCTCGCGCGGCAACGCAGTGATCTGCAGGGCGAGGTCACCCTGGGGAATCGGGTCTTCCTGTTCGTAGTCGTTCATCGGTTCGAGACTCGCGGCGCGGTTGTTGTTCTGGGCGCGGAACCCGCATGGCACACGGGCGCA